>Ga0209518_1000078_pt1 | contig 134547 bp, 204 predicted proteins | sample RifGroB1_FD_183993 | JGI IMG/M metagenome (GOLD analysis project Ga0209518, IMG submission 183993) | Groundwater microbial communities from Rifle, Colorado, USA - Groundwater B1 (SPAdes) (version 2) | ecosystem: Environmental > Aquatic > Deep subsurface > Groundwater | place: Rifle, Colorado...
ATATATTTCTGTGTTGGGGAATCTTGTTTGTTTCTCACATTACCTCTCTATTTATAACAATTATTCTAAAATTTGTGATTCGTAAATTTTAATTATGTTTTTATTATCTTGATTAATAAAACCTTGAATAGTTTGTTTAACGAATGTTCTATCACTTTCAACTCCACCTTCTGTTGAATATTCAGGGACGATAACAGAATCAATTGCATCTTCAACACTGAAACCGTCATATACAAGAGAAGCTAATTCAATAATGGCTCTAGTTGAGATTGGTTTTGGAAGATCTCGTGCATCCGAACCAGCATTACCATAAACAAAGTCATTAAGTTTGTCAACTATCTTTGAAATCAATTCTGAAACTTCAACCGTAAGAACTGGAAATACAGTTCTAATAATTGAAACTCTTTCATCTACACTCAATCTATCAACCTCAATTTTTGTAGTGAATCTATCCATAATTGCATCATCAATGTGGCGTGTTGCTGAATAGCCTCTACCAATATTTGCAGTTGCAATAAAACATACTCCTGGAGCTACTTTAACTTTTGGAGAATTAACTTCATCGGTTAGACGTAAACATCTTTGATTTAAATCAAGAACTGGAAACATAATGTTATAACCATCATCACTTGATCTAGAAAACTCATCTAAAAGAATTATTGTGTTTGGAGTAGTGATTGCGTCTACAAATGGAGATTTTGAGAAATATGTACCCTTTGTAGTATCAAAAAATGTCTTTCCAATAAGAGCAGTTTGTGCATCTTGCATGTTACCAAAATTAAAAACTTCAATTCTTCGGCTCAAAGAGTTTGCAATTGCAAATGCTGCTATCGTTTTTCCGGAACCCTTATCACCAGTAAGAATTGTGTTTTGACCCCTCAAAACAGATCTTACTAAAATTTTCCACTTAAGCTCAGATATTTTAAAGAATGGAGCTTTATATTTATATGATTTGGAAATAAACTTAATTAAGTCTTCCTCCGAAGAATTTTCATCTGGAACGTTAGTTGGAAAATTGTTTGGAACTAAAAGTTCTTTTGTTGATTTTGAACCAAACTTATTTTCTTGAGTAAAATCTCTGGTACCCCAACTCTTAGGTTTTTCAGATTCTGAAACAACTGGATCTACAAATTGTACACTTGGTAAAGGATGTGGCAATATCATATAGCTTGTAATTCGATTCTCAATCTCAGTCATTCCAAGTTTTGAAGGAAAACAATCATGATATTTTTTACGTAACTTATATGGTAAATCATATGCATCAACATATGTCTTATCTAGAATTCTTTCTAATGTAAGAGTATCTTTTATAAATCTATGAGTTATTTTACCAATTGATTTTCCTTTTTTGAACATGGTAGCTCTAATCCACCAACCATTCTTAACAGCTTTATATCTTAAATTCCATCTTGTACTTGTAGCATCCTGCCGACTGTAATTAGAAACGATACCAGTTTCAATATTTATGGCATCTTTTGATAATGGATCGACCCAATAAACTAAATCATGAGTACTCATGTTTGCCGACATATTAACCTTAATTATTTGATTTGTTAAATTTAATTACATAGTAAATATACAAAATTTTAACATGAAAGTACATAGAATTCCCACATTTAATAAATTTTAAAATGCCTATTTTTGTATACACTTACTCAGATATAGACTTAACTATTATCGACTCTTTATTTTCATCACCATAAACCAACTCTCTTAATAGATGTAACTCTACAGTAGTTTCACTGTGTCCGGTTGCATTAATTTTACCTAAATATGCAGTCCATTTCCAATATGACACATTTTTATCTGTTTTCTAATTTTAACTATAATAACTCCTACATTATTAAATATGGATTAATTGTATGTGCAATTTTTAATGGATCCACTTGAGTAACTTTATGACTATCTTTCTTCCCATACATTCTTTCAAATTGGACTTTTACACTTGAACTTGAAAATACATCTATTAAATATGAACAAATAATAAAACCATCTTGTCTTAAACCATCTATAACTTTTTTAGTATGATCAATTGCTTCATTTCCACTATAACCATCACAACCAGGACAACCATCACTTATGTTCACAAAAAGTTTGTTTTTGTCTTTTGCTCGTTTTTTAATAATGTCTGCTGTTGTGTCAAAGGCTAAACCTTCAGGAGTATAGCCATTTACTTTTATGATTGGCCACCACTTTCTTAAATATGCTAGATCATGAATTGCAGAATCGAACATTTTAAGAATGTAAATTGTTCTATTAAATATAATAGGTAAACTCATTGTAGATCTACAAGTAATTTCAACTTCTAAGTTTTTTAATAATTTTGATGCTGAAGCAAACATTGCAGCCATTTCGAGTGCATTGCACCATTTGCTTCCAAACATTGAACCTGAACTATCTAAAGTTATATGCAAGTAAGTTTTTTCTTGAATATCTACGAATTTTCTTTTAAAGATTTTTACATTTCCAGAGGGAATTTCTGATAAAATTCGAGTATCAATATAACCTGATTTTTTACGAGGCGTGTAACCCATTTTGTCATCGTTTGTTAACATTAATTTATTAGCTAACGATTTGCCTTTATTTATTCCAGATTCAATTGCCTTTCTGTTTGAGTTAGTGCTTTTAAGTTCAAATAAATCAACAAAAACACCAGGAAAAATATTTTTAATATTTTCGGTCATTCTTTCAATAACTACTACCTCAAACTTTTTACCCAGAGCCGAAATACTTCTCAAATAATAGTCACCAGTTTTATTATTTAATAGTTGATAAACACTTTGTTCCTCAAATGTGAGTTTCTCTTTTTTTGATTCACCATTTATAATATTAATTGCTTTTTTAATATTTTTACTAAGTTCTTTGTCAACTATATTTGGGTCATTTTTTTCATCATATCTATTAGTATCTTCATCTTTAGTAGATTCAGATTTAGTTTTATCTTCTTCTACATTTTTCTCAATTTCTTTAAAGATTGCAACTGCAATTGCCAAAACTTTATTTACATTTGTAACATTATTAATGTTTTTAATATCTAAAATATTAGATATCTTTCTTAAACCTTTTAGAGCGTCCAGATCAGGATTTTCGTCCAATAAAGAAAATAGATGACTAATATATCCTCCCCACGTCTCTTGTCCTTTTAACTTTAAAAGTTCAGCTTTTATGTTTGGGTTCCATAAACCCTCAACTGTAATTGTATCATAATAACCTTTGTAACCAGGATATTTTGATATAACTAAAGAATCGATTCTTCTATCTTCTACAAAGTTAAGAATATCCTTAAATATTATAAAAGTTTTTAACATAGAATTAGCCGTTCTATTGTTAAGTTGTCTAGTTTCAAACCGATCAAAAATTGAATTAATTAGGGTATCAACTGGAATTGCAGGGAACGATGTTTTCCAGCCACATACGTATTTGTTTACAAATTCCTCTAACCAAGCTAATAACTTTTGACTATATAAAAGATGACCAGCTTCGTGCATTGCTTGACCACATACAAAATCAAAATCTTTTACATTTGCAGATATTGTAATTTTTTTACCATCCGTTGATGATTGTGCACCTTCATAATTAACTTCAATATTAGTTTTATTTGAAATTATTTTTATAAAATTAGATATAGTATGAAGAATTTTGACCTTACTCAAGAGCTCTTCTAAATTTATATTTTTAGTGCCATTATAATGTCTTTGAAGATTATTATAAGTATCAGTACCCAGCCAAAATTTAGAAGATTTATTAAAATCTAAGTAATCTCGGTATGTACCAGTTTTATATGTATTTTTTTTGATTTTTGACATATTAATATAAGTAAATATACAAAATTTTAACATGAAAGTACATAGAATTCCCACATTTAAATTGTCTAAAAACTATATATTTAAAGTGTCTAATCTAGACATTAATAAACCTGTGATCACAGTTTTATTAAGCAACTAGTTGACTTATGGTTTTCGATGTTTTTGGCTTAACAGTAGCTTCTACAGTTGAGTCAATCCTGTTAATGAATCTCTCCTTAACAACTCTCCATTTGTAAGTGATTTCACCTGCTGCATTTTCTACTACATAGGGTCTCCCTCTTACAACTCCTTTGTTAGCATACGCATAACTTAGTTTCTTTTGTGCAATATCATACTCTGTTCCATCTATCGTTTTAGCAATATATGAAATCTTCCCTGTAGTAGTATTGACAACAGTAGTAACGAATGCGATCAGTTCATCAGTTTTAGTAATTCCAGTTTTAGCTAGTTTTATTTTAGCCATTATAGTAACCTCTTTCTATTTTGTTTAATATTATTTAAATTTTAATATAACTTGAATTCTATAGGTAAATATACAACATTTTATTGTGAAAGTCAACAGAATTCCCATTAACTGTCAAAGTATAGCTTACATATAACATGAGAATCCCTCACGTTCTTCGTCAATATAACATCCAAGCTTATCTAGTTCTGTTATGTCTTCTAGACTTATTAATTCTGGGTTAATATCAGCAAGTAATTTGTTGTGTTCACAGTGTATTATATATTTTGAATTAGCATATTTCAGAAGTATTTGTAATGCTTTGATTAAATATTCCATTTTGTTTCCTCTAGTATTATTTATAGAATTTCTCCGGGATCCCTGGTACAACTAAGTACGCTAAGCCGGGCTTTTCGTTCCAAAATCTTTTCGTAATTACGAATAATTAATTATTTTCAAATTAGGATCACTGGCTAACAACTTTAGTACTTTAGTAAATTTTAGTACTTATATAATAAATTTAATCAGATTCGGCTAACAACTTTAGTACTTTAGTAAATTTTAGTACTTATATAATAAATATCAGATTCGGCATGCCCATGCCACCTAATCATTCCATGGGCATTGTACTGTAGGGCATTAATACATGTACACTCTGTCTCATCTGTTGCTTCGACAAATTTCACTGTAAGTTTAGTAAGAGTACCTGCATGCGTAGCTATAGCTGCGTCATAAGATTCATAAAATCGACCACGGCGCCACTTATATACAGGTTTATATATATACAATTTTAGGTTTCTTTTCTTCGATCCATCCTGATGAAATAAAATCACTTCAAGATTATATTGGCCATATATTCCTGCGTAAAATTTACATTGTGGATTAATTCCTGCTTCTTGCTGCTTTACAATTACAGGAGTACCTTTAGGAGCCATTGGTAAATCTTTAGCTGTTATATATTATATCTTTCTATATATTATTTTTATTACGGTATACCCTCGAGGTTTCTCTTAGTAGAGAAATTTCCTTAGCAGCATGCATCCAAGCATGCTTAACTTTTTCACACCCATTAGAAATACGGTTATAACCACTCTTAGTTGTAGCCCAAATAGTCCATCCTATTAATACCCATACCGGTCTTGCATTAGGGTATTTTTTGAGTACTCTGTTTTTCGCTTTTATGTAGTCACTAGTTATAACTTTCACTTTAATAAGTTTCTTTTTCATAAAAATATCAAATAATTGTACCTTTTTCTTTTGTTAATCTCTCTCTACATTCTGGGCAAAATCTTTTTTCCTTATAACTATGGGCGCAGGTATGATCCCGACTTTAACTGTACTTAGTTCAGTTTTTGTCATGTACGGTCTCTTTTATTTTTATTTCCGCAGCAGTTTAACCGCAACGATGTTAGGCGGATTGCTATTGTATTTCCCTCCACGCTGCATGTATTTTCTCTAATTCTTCATCTTTCTTAAATTTGGCATATTGTTCTTCATACCATTTATCAACTAAGTTATTAGCACTTTCTAAACTATGGACTATTTCGTTTCTTTCCCCAATCATTGATAAATTTACTGTCGTCCATGTTTGCATATACTTTGTGCTTATTGTTGCGGGAAGATATACCCGATATTCTTTCGTAATTTCATTATAATAAATTTTCGGCTTATCATATCGAGGGATAACAAGTGTGCCACAAAGTGTATTTGGCGAGCCATCTTCTGCTTTCTTTTCTAAATATTGGGTTGGTGTTACAATATCTTTCCATTTGTCTTTATTAGCCCTCTCGATGACTGAATCCATTAATTCTTTCTGTTCTTTAGTAATCATTATATTTTCCTTTATAATTTTTTCTTTTTGTCCGCAACCGCCTAACAAGCCAATCAAAACGGCAACTAATATTAGTACGATTAATTTTGTTTTTAAGTAATTCATTTTGTTCTCCAATGTTTAATTTATAAATTTTATCCATTGCGTTTTATCGGCAACGTCGTTGTTATATTTATTTGGCGGCTACCAAAACTTCAATAATGAAATCCATTCCCACTCCAGTTTTATTTGTTCCCAAAGCGTTTTATTATCTCCCACTAAATTTTCCAGTAACCACAAGGCTATTGTTATGCCCACCCATAAAATTAAAACTATTACACTAGTAAAAATTATTTTTTTATACCAAGTAGTCGGTTCGTATTTGTATTCATGTCCACAGTGTCGGCAAACTTTTTTTATGTTTTCATCTCTTCTACACTTCGGGCATTTAGGTGGGTCAATGAGTCTCATCGGCATAAAAATTGGCACTATCATTTTTTCTCCTTACCACCGCCAAAAATATAGCTCGCTAATCAAAGCGAATTATTTTTATCTTCGGCTTATTTTAATTTGTGAATAATTATTTAATTTATTTTTTAAGTTCATAATTTCCTATCGGTGTGGGTACAAAATTTCTTCTTAGGTCGTGCTAATGGATCCATTAGGTCTATTTGAAAATAAGTAACTTTTTTGGTTGTTTTCATATGAATTAATCTACAGGTTTATTGTAAAATTAAGTAAATATATGAAATTCCATCGATATAGTCAACAGATTTATTGTAAAATTTTAAGTTTAAGTACATATATAAAATTCCATCGATATAGTCAACAGATTTATTGTAAAATTTTAAGTTTAAGTACATATATAAAATTCCATCGATATAGTCAACAGTATTCCCATATATTATAGGGAAGTCCGGACCGTCCGGACCGGTGTCATACTGCATGACATAATGTCACATATTATTGTTTTGATGCGGTTCGTAGCGGTAACCGGTAACAAAGTTGGTTTTATACTATAATATGAATATAACCGGAAACAATTCTAAATTTTAGTAGCTGTATATGCAAACTTAATCTAAAATTTAGTCTAAAATTTAGTTTAAGCGCTCTTAGGTTAACCTAATCAGTTCTATTATAAATCGTATACCCGGGTGTACCAGCGTAAGTAATGACATAAAATTAATATTACTAATTAAATTTTAGTTCATTTCCTTTGATGGCACGCCAGAAATACTTGATAATTTTATTAAGGCGGACAAACCATTACTATGCGCGATTCAATGCGTCACATTTACATTCGTTTTACTTGATGGTGCGCAGGCAATAAGTCGTACTGCTTTGTCCCATTTTTTGCAGCATGGGCATTTATATAATGTTACTCCTTGATATTGTTAAATTTTTAATATGACCAATTAACTATTTTTAAGGCTGACAACCATTGGCTGCATAAACTTTACTGCTTAGCTCAGAGAGAACTAGTAAAGGCTAGCTCATGCAGCTGCTGGTAGCTGCTGGTAGCGAAGGACTGCAGGCGTTCTCGTTTTAGAGTAGAATTTCTTCATCTTGTATGATATCATAGTGATATCACATTAATATCATATTAATATCAAGGTAATATCAATACACTATTGAAATTCTACAATATCTATTTAGATTTTTATTTTAGGATTTTGTTATAAAATTTTAAGATTTTGTCAATATTTGTAGTCTCATCTTCCGCTTTAAGAAGTTGGCTAATTAGTTCAGTTATTGCTTTAGTAAATTGTTCTTTATTCATTGCACCATCTGGAAATAATGGTGTATAATATATATATTGTGATTTATATTTATCAAATAATGTATCTATATTAGATTTATTCATATTAATCTTTCTTAATAGTACCTCGTTGGGAAGTTTTTAATTCTTCCCAAATTGGTATTCTTATTCATGGATTTCTCGAGAAATCCAACTAGTTTATTCTTTTGAGAGTGAATCTTGGTTTGAACTCATACTATCACCTAAACATTTGTATATTATAGACAACAATATGATCAACGCAAATACTTGGGTTAATCTAAGCAGTGTGCGGATCATTGTTCTCTTTTATTCATTATTTAGTACCGAAATTTGATTCTTTTCTTATTTTTTCAACAGTTTCTTTAATCTCAGCTAATTTCTTATCCCTGTAATTCAAGAGAGCATATAGAACTTTATCAAATTTTTTATGAGTTTCAAGAGCTTTACTCATAACCTTTTCTTCTTCTCCTATTATTTCCAACATCGCTGTACATTCTATCAATGTTTTATCATTTTTGTTCATTATTTGTAACTTCTAAGTACGTTATTATATAATTATTTTGTAATTTGTTAAAATTAGTTTTAATATATTTTAATGCTTTATCAGAAGACCTCAAAAAGAAATATCTCACAATCAATTCATCTATATATCCATTTGATAGCTTTCCTTTGGCAGTAAGCTCAGAAGTTATCTTATCAAATGTTTCAGCAGCCAAATTTATAGTTTCTTTTACCTCAATACATAAACTATCTGTTTTTGTATAAAATGACAATCTTTCTATTAAACCATACCAAAAGAATTCAGCATCAGATTCACTATTTACGAGTTTCCTGAGTTCGACTGCATCACGATAAATATGCTTTATTTCCATATCTATATTAGATTTTACAGGAACATAGTTTTTAAATTCTTTAAATTTATTCATTTTTAATCCTTGAGTAAACTCTCAGATTCTATAGTTTTAATTTTTTTTCCATTTATTGATACTAAAGTGGGAATTTCAGAAGCTATAATTTTTCGTTTTTTGAGTTTTACTCTTGCTTCAAATTCTGAATTGGCCTCAATAATTACCCATTCTTGATCAAAATCATTATAAATCGGGATAAAGCCGTAATATGTAAATTCATATCTATTCATTATTTTTCTTATATTTTATGATAAATAAATATAACCAATTTTAGCTACAAAGTCAACAGTTTTCCTTTATAATTTAGTGTTTTGGTAAGAAATTCTAAACGGAAGCATCTGGTTTAGGTTTAGGAAATTTATTATACTGTTTTATCAAAAACATAGTCTCTTGTAAATTACTTAAGTATGAAACTAGATGATTAGTTAATATAAAATTTGGTATACCTATTTTAATATCTATTTTATATTTAGCTATTAAACCTACTAATTCATCTGCAAATGTAACACTTTCTGTTAACATAGTTTTAGAATCCTCTGTCAATATAGGTTTCTTTAATTCTGTTCCTATGTCGTCTGCCATTTAATTTCTCCAATGTTTAATTGTCTATAATATCTTTACTTTCTAACCACACTCTATCTTCAACACATGGGTTATACCAGGTTCTATCAGGTATAATAAAATGTGCTTCTGGATTGTTTATTAAGTCTTTTTCTATTGGTAAATCATCAACTTCTTTAATAAAACGATTCTGTAAATATATGCCGTTTGATGTACAAACGTGAATTAGTGAATAATCAAAATAATTCATTAATCTGGTATATGCTAAAACGTTTGCGCCGTAATATAAATAACCAAAGAATGCAAATTTAGGATCATAGTCTATAATCATATCCTTATCAGGTGGAAGATGAGAATTTATTTCTAATGTAACAATGTTGGGTTTATAACCATTTTTTAATATTTCATTTAAAATATAAAAATTAACACCATCTATATCAATAGAAAGCACATCAAATTCTTTTGGTGTATTATATTTTTCTAATAAAGTAACCGCATTTTCTCTTGAAATAAAATCGTTAAGTTTTTTATCTATTATAGTCCTCTTAAACCCATGCTCATATTCAAATAAATAGGTATTAGAATCACCTGAGTCATTGATGCCACAACCAATATCTACGGCATACTTATTATATATACCAATATGTTCGAATAGTTTAAGGATAACTAAATCATTTTTGTATAAAGAATACCTTCGTTTGTCATGTTGTTCTATATTTAATAAAATTTTATTAGGTGATTCATGACCAAGATATTTACTTCTCAGGTCAACAAAATAATCAGATGTAAATGGTCCTAGAAGTTCTCTTGTGGTTTTTTTACCCATTTTTCTTTTTAAAGATTTAATGCAACAAATTTTTAAGTTTTATAATTGTCTCTGTTTTTGTTTCTTTTTTTGGAAATTTGAAATTAACAATTGATTTACCATTAACTAACGGGATCCCTGTCGAATCATAGTCGATTGATTTGATTTCAGTTTTTTTGTTTCTCCATTTGCCTGTCAGTATAATATCTCCGATTTTAATATTTATTCTAATGGACATTATGTCTTTTCTCCCACGATAGTTTTATTCTATCAGACTGTTTTTCTCTTTCTTCTAAATTAGCCCATCGTTTCCTCATATTATATTTAGCTTCTTCAGACTTTGGTACATTTAGTTTTGCAATCCTCATTTTATATTTTGTATCAGAGCTAAACTTTTTTCCAGTATGACCAATAGACATATTTTTTCTAGCTTCTTCAGAATATTTTATATTTGTTCTAATTTTAGATAAATTTTCTTTAAGCTCCAATGATCTTTCTTTACCATATTTGTCTTCCCATGTTTTACCTTTTAGGGCATTTGATATATTTTGCTTATGCTGTTCTGTTAATGGTTTTAAACTTTTTCCCTTGCATGCACCAATTTTTCCTTTAAGAGAGTTCGATATATTTTGTTTATGTTCTTCTGAAAATTGTTTACTGTGTTTGCCTTTCTGTGAGTTTGACATTTTTTTCTTTGTTTTCTCTGAGAATTTTACTCCATAGTTACCTCCTCTTCCACCTAAACTTATATTATATCCTAGAGAACGGTTTGTAGAATCATAATGATCAATCCAATATATTTCTTTTTCATTTAATTCTGTTTGAGTAGAACATCTTTCTATAATTTCTTTTATGAAAGCTTTTTTCCCATATTTGTTTATAGCTTTCCATAACAATTTTCCTGATCCTATATATTTTGGATTGTTATAAGAATCTTTACCTATATAAATTTTATTATTTACAGTATTTGTAGTTTTATATATTATCATTTAGCATCGTTCTTATCATTTTCTTCTTTAAAGAAATTGGTTAAAAATTTTCCAATAGTTCCTACTGCAAGGCACGCAATTGCAGCCCACTTGTAATCACTCAAAATAGCTGCACCTGTTAAAAAAGTAGATACACCTAACAAACCATCTCCTAATTTTCGCCAGAATATGGGCGTAGATAGATAATATCGGGTACGCACATTAGTAACCGTTTCTTGGAACATCTGAGATGTAGTCATAATTATTCTCCTAATATATTTAATATATATAGAGTTTATTTATTCTCTTTTTAATTTGTTAGATCCATTATTTATATAAATATGAATTTTTTTATTTTTATTCTCTAATTTCTATAAATTCACAATTTAAATGATTTATTATTTCTTGTTTTCTTATTTCATCTCTATCAACTTTATTTTTATGAGCTCTTTCATAATATTCTACAACAACGTTTTTAGTCTTATCATACACATCTACCCAGTAACCTAAGTCTTTTATAAAATGCTCTCCACCATTCTCTGCATATTGGAATGAATAACCATTAGCTTTACCATATTCTTCTATGATAGGAATTGATTTCGGATTATAAGCAGGACACAGTTGGTTACCATCTAGGTTGTTTTGTTCTATTCTTTTAATAGCTGATAGTCTCATTTTTTGTTTTGTTTCTTCTGATAAGCGTTTACCTTTTCGTGCCTCAGATAATTTTTTCTTAGTTTCCTCTGATAAATGTTTGCCAAAGTTTGGATGATTTTTACCCTTCTTCGACTCAGACATTTTCTGTATAGTTTTTTCTGAAAATGGTTTTCTAATATAAACTCCACACGACATATATTTTCCCTTTAGATTTTATTTGGATATTCCAATACAATTTAGCTGCTTAAGCTGTTTCTCTAATTTTTTACTAGATGGACTATTTGGTGTTTTCCAGAATAAATCACCAACATTATAGAAATAGCAATTATAACATAACAATCTTAAATTTTCAGGTACTCGATTTTGTTTATTACCATCTAAATAATCTAATAATAATGGCATTCTTTCATCTCCAAACCTATGCTCTGATAATCCACATAAATAACATTTTTCAATCATATACCCATATTTTATTAAACGTCTTCTAAATTTCCATTCAGGAAACTTTAATGCACTAGAACTAAATACTTTTTCAGGACCCAACTGTATGAATCCCTTTGGTCTACTGACTCCTAAACCTCTTATATTTAAATGCTCTTCAAAATATGATCTACCATCTTCATGAAAATATCTAGATGAATATTTTTTCCATGTTCTATAGCCAACCCTTGCCCACCTTGCTGCTGCATCATTTGATTTAGTATTATGTACAGCATCTTGAACTTGTTGTAGGGATAGTCCTTTTGAACCTAAACCTCTTCTTATTCCACGTGATCTAACTTTATCAAATGGAATAACTTTATCATCAAATACTTTAAATATTATTTTCTCATAATCAGGATTTGATTCTAAGAAAGATAAGTCACCTGTTATTAATTCTGGATTGAATTCAAATAACTTCTTTTCCTCTACAAATAACCCTATAAGATCTTGTTTAGTTTTCCTAAACAAAATATCATACCTAGGATATTTATCCTTTAAAAGAAAAAGTATCCGATTCAAATCCATCTTTATTCACTCATGAGTGATTGTTTAATTCGTTTTTCTTTTATTTTTTCTACCACATAATGGAATATAATAGAATGAATTGCTTCTGTCATACACATATCATCTAATGGAACATGTACATTAAATTCAGCTTTCTTCTTTAATTCACCACCATCGAATCCAGTAATACCTATTACTTTAATTCTACTCTGTGTTGCCCACTGAACTGCTTTTAATATATTAGAGGAGTTACCACTTCCTGATATTGCAATAAGAACATCTTCAAATGGGTTTGCGAACACCTTTAACTGGTTAACAAATATATATTCATACCCATCATCGTTTGAAGTTGCCGTAATGAATGAAATATTATCACACAAGGATATTGCTCTAATGGATTTATTATCATAATCTCTTAAACCATGATATGTTGGAGTGGTACCTTTAATTAAATCTTGTGCAAAATGACTTGCGTTCGAAGAAGACCCACCATTACCACATATAAATATGTTCTTATTCATAATATAAGCATCCCAGATGACCTCTACCAAGTTATCAATATTACTTACAATCAAAGAGTTAAATACTTCTCTCAGTTTAGTTTGGTAACTACTGAAATGTAATTCATTAGGTTTTGTTTCGTCTTCCATAATTCTAAAACTATAATTATGTTTTGGTTTAAGTGGTACCAATAATTTATTTTTACCCAAAAGGAATATATTTCCATTTTGGCCTAATAAAATATAATTTTTTCCCATTCACTAAAATCTTTTCACCAAACTCTAAATTTTTTCATTTTTCTCCAACTTATTTTCTAAGACCTCAAATCCTTTTAAAAATGCTGCTTCTTCTGCTTCGATCCGAGCATTGAAATAACCTTTACTTTCAAATGCAGGTATACCATCTATCCAAAAATCATAATAGAATATTATAATATCAGAAGGTAGAACTTTATTACCTGGTGAAAATTCTATTCCAATTATTATACCATTTTCATCAAAGAAATCGTAGAGGTCTCTTAATGGATAAAGATAAGAATATTCTTCAACCCACTCAAACAATCCATTACTATGAATAGAATAACTACCATTCTTTGTTAAAAAGGAATATGCCTTTGGATACTTATCTTTTATTAATTTCCAGTTCATTTGTCCTCTATTCTCCGAAGAATAAGTATTATAACTAATAACTGTAACACTATTACTGTCAAACCAAATTCTATCATTTTATCCCCAATTTCTTAAACATATAATAAACAATTGTTCTAAATGTGGGACTAACTATAGATAAAATAATAGTTACTAGATTTATAAATATTAATATCCAAAATATAATTTTTATCAATTATGTTCTTCCTTCTATATTTGTTATTTTATAGTTTGAATTGGTAAATTTAAAATTATTTTCGATCCATGTTCTTCAAATCTAAATGGAAACTCATAATAATCGCTAAGTGTCTTTCTTACTGCTGACTGACTTTCTGGTTTACAAAAAACCAAAACAAATCCACCTCCACCTGCACCGCTCACTTTACCACCTGTTGCTCCAGCATTCATTGCTTTTCCTAAAATAGTTTCTATTTCTGAATTATTTATATTTGATGCTAATTGTTTTTTAACATTCCAACTATTTAACAATGCATCACCAACATTATCTATGGTACAATGTATTACTAATTCTTTATATAGATTTCTAGATATATCATTTATTTTATCTAACTCAAGCAATTTATCTTTAATATTATTTTTTTGTTCTGTTAAAATATCAGAAGCATTTCTAGTATTATTGGTAAAATATAACATTAGATTAGATTCTAATTCTCTTTTCAAATTATTTGATAGGTTTATTTTTAGCGGTACCACCTCATCAATATCATAATCATGTTCTACTTTTAAAAACGAAAATGCTCTGAATCCACCATAAGCTGCTATATATTGATCTTGTTTACCTATTGGTTTCTTTAATAAATCTATTTCAATTTTGCAAGCATTTTCTGCTAGCCATTGATTACTTACATTTCTACCACTATAAACCGAAAACGCATGTAACAATCCAACTGTTAAAGCTGAACTAGAACCTAATCCACTTCCACTTGTAGGAATATCAGTCATAATTGAAACATCAAACCCATGAGTTAAACCTACTAAATCTGCAGTCTCTCGAATTAATTCATGATTTAATTTAGATGCGCTTTCAACTATTTCTGATTTCTCATAATAAGCACCCACCTCGGAGTTGAATCTCTCCTTTACAATCACATATATGTACCTATTAATTGCCGTTGAAATTATTAATGCTGGCCCATGATACCTGTAATATTGTGGAAAATCACAACTTCCACCTGTGATACTCACACGTAAAGGGGTCTGTGAAATAACCGTAATTATCCTACCGTTTCTATAGTTAAATTATTTGTATTATATGCATTTATTCTGATAAGCGAACATTTTAATTTTTTGATAATTTCTTGTTCTCTTTTTAATTCTTTTTGTTTTAGATTGCCACGATCATAATGTAATTTCTCATAATATTCTATTACCACGTTTCGAATCTTATCATAACCGTCTACCCAGTAACCTAGTTCTAGTATACGAAATTCTCCACCATTTTCTGTATGTTGAAAATTATAGCCATAATACATATTAATCTAATTAATAATTTCACAGGCAACTGAATTATAAGCAGGACACAGTTGGTTACCGTTTAATTTGTTTTCTTCTATTCGTTTAATAGCAGCTAATCTCATTTTTCTTTTTGTTTCCTCAGAATGATGTTTATCTTTATGTGCCTCAGATATTTTTTTATTGGTTTCCTCAGAATGGTGTTTACCTTTTTTAGCCTTAGACATTTTTCTTTTGGTTTCTTCAGATAAATTTTGTTTAGCCCTAGATATTTTTAACCTAGTTTCTGCAGATTTTTTCTTACCTTTAAGAGATTTAGATATGTTTCTCTTTGTTTCTTCTGATAATGGTATACCATAACTGCGGCAACTTATACAACAAGACCCATACCTAAAAAACTTTTTACATTTAGGATTGTTTTTTGGATTTGGACATTCTCTCGTCCACGTTTTTTCGTTCATTTAATTTCTCCAATAATACTTTACTAATCCAACGAGAAATTTTTAATGCATTTATGTCACAGTAATTTCTTACCTCAATATACACGGATTCGTTTATCTTAACAGGTCTAGATTTCATCATAATTTAGTCTCGTTTACTAATAATATATAGGAAAGTTGAAGAAGTAATCAAAATATTACCAATTATTTTTGAACTTTTAGAAATGCCTACGCCCGCTACCAAATGGTAAAAATCAGTATATTGAATATATACCATTAATAATAAATATAAACTAAATTTCTTTCGTTAACCGTTTTATTCAATTGTTCACTTGCATTGAACAGATATATTCATTAGTAATGAACAGCCAAATAATTTAACTAGGATTTTATAACAAAAATGGGCTACAGAATAACCCATTTTATATTAACTTAACTTATCTCTATAATATTAAAAGGCTAATTTTCTACCTTTTGAAGATAATTTAAATTCTCCTCTGTTAACTCTAGTAAGAATTTTTTCTCCAACTAATTTACGTGCTGTTCTCATTACGTTTCCATGGATTTCTTCAGGAAACAACCAAGGATATTTCTTCTCAGCAACTGTACGATCAAATACTGCTGGTTTCCCAGTTTTCTTTTCACTTTTAGTTAAAAAATTTAAAATTGTTTCTGTGTAGGACATTATAACCTCCGAGATTATTGTTTGTGTTGTTTCATTAATATATATTGGAAGCATTTCTCCGAATACAATTTTAAATTTAGGTACAGATTTCCTGCACTTGTTTATTCTGTCAATGTGTGAGAAATTATTTAGGGTCTGTTTTAAGAAGACCAAATATACCCCAAAGTGTTGCACCACCGCCCCCTATAATTAAAGCAGTTAAAAGATATACAACATAATCAGGTAATACCACTCCAAATAATGGGATGACAACGAGTGCTAATATTGGTACTGCTACTGATAATGCACCAATGATTGTTTTTGATTTAAACCATTCTTTTGCCAGATCATAGGTTTTTCTCCAATTAGTTACTCCATAGGCTCCTGCGATTGAAGATGCAATAGTAACCACTGCAATTTCTAATCCTGAACCACGAAAGAATAAACCGAAAACAGCTCCTAAACCTAATGCTATCAATGAAAATATAATTTTAAGCATGATTTTCTCCTTTTTGTTATAAGTAATTTTAAATAAATATAGACAGATTTCCTTTTATTCTGAATTCTCATCTGGGATTATAGTAGCATCTGTGATTTCATTACAAAAAAGTATATTATTTTGATTATCTTTTATTGTAATATCATATCCCCATACCTTACAAAAATAAGAATAGCCCTTATTTGGAGGGCTAAATTTATCATCATTTACTATAACCCTTTGAATACTATAACTTTTATCTCCAATAGAGATTTTATTTATTTGATTCAATTATTTTATTCGTAACTTTGTTGTATTAGATTCAATCTTAGGTTGTTCTGGTTTTTTAGGAATAACAATCTTAAGAATAGAATCCTCAAATGTTATAGACGTGGTTTCAAAATCAGAAATATCTGTCTTGATATAAAATGGTCTACAAAACTGAGAATGTTTTAATTCTCTATATAAGTATCTTGTATCTTCCTTTTCTTTTATCTGTTGCTTGTTTCCAGATACCTCAACGATTGAGTAACCTTCAACATCTGTTTTTTCCTTTAGGCTTATCTCTATATCATCTTTTTTAAGGCCTGGGATTTCACAGATAATTGTTATCTCATTTTTAGTTTCTAGTACATCTGCTTTTGGATAACTAGATTTTGTGAAGATTTCGGGTTCAAATATATCCCTAAATGTTGCATCTTTTCTAAAAAATTCATCTATTACCTTTGACATAGGCATAAAGAAATCATCATCTAGAAAATTTGAGATAAAGTTGGATGGAATACTGGGGTTTGTTCTAATTAAGCTGTTCATAGCTTTTCTCCTTTATTTATTGTGATTTGTAGTCCACAATGTATTCTGATCTTCAAAGAAGCCTCAGACATAGCGAGGACTATCCGCTATAATAATATATATAGAAATAATTTCTTTTTTACTATTTTATTTCACCTAGGATATATGAACAATCTAAACAATATACAGATTTATCTTTTCCTATGTGAGTATTCTTATGTTCACATTGCGCCTGTTTAATTAAACTACTAAATGTACGATGGATGTTACTTTTATTACCCCAAGAAAGGTTATTCCACCAGTCATTCATTTCTTTAGTAATGACTTTAACTTCATCATCTGTTAATATTATAAGACTCATATTATATTCTCCTAATTATTTAAAATCTATTTTTAATCCCATTTCTTTCATAGCTAATAAAGCTTCTGCATTGCCGATCGCGTCGTGCAATGGGTTGTGATCATGTTTAGTTTTTCTTAAATGGTTCCAACTAGCTCTACTATCTTTTACCAAGCCACAGTATAAATCTCCTATTCTTCTACTGGACCAACCGAACGGATTATTTCCTTGGGGTGCGTACATATAAAAATAATAATTTATCCATGCAAAATCATATCCATTATTATCTGAAATAAAAATAGGTCGACCGATGGAAGTCTTCTGGATCCACTTATAAAATTCATCCATAGTATCTACTACCTCAGGATATTTTTCATGTTCTTCTCTTGTAACACCACTTATAGCTAATGACTCAGGTAACCAAATTTTAGAAATAGGTTTTGTTTTTCCAAAAAATGTGTCAACAATATTAGGAACAACTTTTACTGCTGCAAAACACACCATTGAATATTTACCTGAAATTGGTCCATCACTCTCCACATCGACACAGAAATATGAAATTTTATTACCCTTCTTTCTTTAATTTGTTTATTAATTTAGTTTCATTACATTTTTCTATTCTGATTTCTTCTTTTCTCTTTGCCTCTTCTAACCCATGCTTATCAATCCATAGATCAAATTCTTTAGCTTTCTTTTGGGTAATCAGTCATTAAAAGTGCAGTATTATATTTTCCCTTTATTTCTAACATATATTTTATTTTAAATTTTTACCATTTATTAAAATTTCATATAATTCTTGCCAACCATCCTCATAAGGATTATGTCCATAAGTTAATTGATATCCGGCATCATATACTCCATTAAAATTCCAACCATACCATTCAAGACTAAAGCTATCTAAATACCATTTACCACTTATTTTAGCTAAATATAAAATATTTTCTCTAATATCTGGATGATTATTACCTTCTTTACGAATATCAGCTTTATTTAAATCTATTGGTATTAATTGTATTTTAGGTATTTTTTTCATTTTTACCATTTTATTTTAATCCTTTGATCATTTTTTCTATTTCTTTAACCTCAGTTAAAGAATTAGCAATCTTTTTATCATCTCTCAACATCTTAAATACTGGATGAAGTAGAGAATAATTACCAAATGAATCCTTTGATAGTCCACTACACTTAACTTCCACAACAGTTCCTAAAAGTTTCTTCTGGTTATTTGTAATATATTCCATATCACTTTCAGTAATACCAGTTGGACGTGTTTTAAGTTGTCCATCAGATGTTTCGCATGCTAATGATGAAATAAGTTTTAAATTTTTACCAGTACCATAGTTGAAACCAACGATTTTAAGATCGATGTCCATTTCTAATTTCATCTTTATTTGCCATTTAGGTTTACCATCTTTCCAGGTTCCTTTAAGTGATTTTAATATGGTACCTTCTTCACCTTTATTTAATAATTCCTGAAAGTGTTCTATTGCTTCTTCATATGTTTTTACAATTTTACCTTCAATTAGAGAAACCAGTTTGAGATCTGATATAAGATATGTTAAATTATCAAATCTATTTAAATATACAACATCACTTTTGTTATTATAATACTCGTCGACTGAAATAACATCCCAGCATGTATATCTGATTTTATCTAATGCTTCTTGATAACCCATTTTATGTTTATTTTCAAAGGTATCAATTTTCTTTTGAGTGTTATCTGAACCTCTATCGTCCTGTTTTTTAGTAATATCAATTAAGGAAGCAATTATACCATTAGATTCGTAACGGGGAATTCCATCACTAATTAATATCTCAACGTTATTATCATTAATTAAAATCTGTTTAATATTTTTGCTTTTAATTTTTTCCACTATTACTCTCATTATATTGTTTACAATTGTTAAAATGATATCCTCTAAAATTACCACTGCCACTTCTACCACAGTGTGGACATGTTAATATTTTATATTTCATCCCAGTTTTAGCCTTACTTAGCTTATCTTTTGCTTCCTCTGACATAATTCTACCTTTATTAGCTTTACTTATGTTCATTCTCCACTTGATAGAAAACTTTTTTCTTTTTTACCTTTCTTTGCAATGGATATTTTTTTTCTAGTTTCTTCTGAAACAGGTTTTCTTTTTTTGGCTCCTCTAGATATATTCTTTTTATGTTCTTCTGTAAACTTTTTACCTAGATGTGCATCAGATATATTCTTCTTATGTTCTTCTGTAAGTTTTTTACCTTTACGCGCAATAGACATTTTATGCTTTTGTTCTTCTGTTAACTTTTTACCTCTACGTGTGTTAGCCATTTTTCTTCTAGTTTCTTCACTAACTATTACATCTCTATGTTTTTGTTTAGTTTCCTCAGAAACTTTTCTACCTGTAGCTTTAATGGCTATTTTCTTTTTAGTTTCTTCTGAGTGCTTTTTGCCATACATAGGATTGTTTTTACCTTTTACATTTCTTCCAAACATTCTGTCAATGCTTGCGTAAGACTCATTAAAAAACGGTTCTGATTTAACTGCATTTAATTTCTTTTGAATTTCTAGTTCGGCAATCATTGCTTCTTTACGAGTTTTATGTTTTGAAATTATTAGTACCTCAAATAAATCTTTATTATTTTTAATTTCTTGTTTAAAAATTTTACTATATTTCTTAGATACAACTGAACCTTTATATCCATTTTTTATGTTAATTAAAGATGTTGATCCTATATAAAATGGAGGTAACAGATCACCATGATAAATTGTTAAATAGCATATAAACATAATATTTCTCCTTTTAATATAAATATAGATGAACTAAGGAATATTATGCTTTTTATTTATAGTTCCAATGGTTAACTAAATTTATTTAAAAACTCATCATAATTATACACTTTATCATCAACTTCAATTAGGTCATTTTTACCTAAAATTATCTTTCTTTCAATTGAATCCATTGTAATTTCCCCGTTTAAAACACAGTCATCTAAATTCTCAAGTTCTTTTTCAAATTTACAACCACTTAAAACTGTAGGTTCACCACCACGAGATTCCATTTCAACTTCACCACCTCTAATAATAGCATTACAATATCTTCCATCCATTTTTACTTGACTAAAGCAGGGACCATCTTTAAACAAACTTTTAGCTCTATCTGCATCAAATGAAATTGCTCCCATATATGGGGTTCTTTCAATTAGGTCTGGAAATATCTTATTAATATTGGTTGTTCCCATTCCTATTTTAAGGTCTCTATCAATTATTCTTTCTAAAACATAAGCATCATCTATGTCCATAGAAGCCAATAAACCTCTAAGATGATTTAAAGCTTCATGACCCGTTTTTGTTCTATTTGAAATATATTCTAGTTGACTTATTGCATAATCTAGAGAAACTGTATTTGTTTTGTTGGTCAAAAATTGAGGAATTTGTTTAACATAAAACTTTATTCTTTTAGATTTTGCTTGATAAATTACTTTCTTAAGTAATTCATTATTCTTATACTTCGCAAGAATTGCCATTTTTCTGTTTGTCGAACCTTCAGAAGCAATTTCATCTAATATTTTCTTAATCTTCAATTGCATAACCTTTATTTATTGTTTGATAAATATAACAAATTTCTATTAGAAAGTACACAGTTTTTATTAAATATTAGTACCCCTACTAAGATTTGAACTTAGTCCAAGAATTTAGGAAATTCTTATGCTTAATTCCATTACACTATAGGGGCAATCGCTGGGGTGTTGGGACTCGAACCCAAAATCTTTTGATTCAGAATCAAGTGCGATAATCCAATTACGCTACACCCCAATCATTTAAGCCACTGCAGGTTGAACTTCAATATGCTTATTCTTTGAAATCCAGTTCGCGTCAACTAATAATTTTATTTTATTTAAAATATTCTCTAAATCTATCCAAATTAAATTGTCAGGATTAATCCTATAAACTTTATATGTTTCTGAAATAATAGAATCTCTCTTTTTATCATATTCTATAGCAGTTGGACTATTATGCCAATGTGCTCCATCTACTTCTATTGCTAAAATTCCATTTACTAAAATATCTATGAAATAACCTTTGTGATAATATTCCATCTCCACATTAGAATATTGTTTTTTTTTAGAATTTCATATAAATATCTATGTGATTTAGATATTCTTACTTTAGATGATTTACCCAAGGTGTAATTCAAAATGTCTTTTTCTACCATCGCACATCTTTTGTATAGTTTCTGGTGATCTATGTTTACCTCGCCAATAGTGCAGTAGTCTTGAATCTTTTTCTATTGTTAGACCTTTATTCCAAGGTACCTGGACTCCTTTTAATCCCGTGTTCCATGGTTTATTTCCCTTTAGAGAATCACTTATCTTTTTGGCTACATCTTTACTATGTAAGTTTTTTGCAAGTTTCTCATGAAATGTACATTTATTACATAAAGTTTCATTTTTTTCTGCATTCTTGTATGCATAAATACCACCATAATTTATCTCATTACCACACCTGAAACAAATTCTTATAAATCTTATATGATTTTTCGGTTTGTAATTTCTACAACTATGGCATACAGAATTAATTCTGTTTCCATTATTCAAACCTATGGTAGTTTTATAATTAATTAATTTTAGACATCCTGGATTATTATCAGGATTAGTGCATGTTCTGATCCACATTTATATCTCCTTTTAATATAAATATAGACAATTTTATTTTTACACTACAATCAGCTGCATAATTGAGGTATTGGACTGTTTTCTACTTCGAACACCACATTCTTAACAACGTAGTCGGAACAATATGAAGCGGCCGGAGCGTTAGGTTTTGCTTTCCATAAATATCCCATACCTGTTATCCAACCAATTGCTTCTTTATAGACTGTATTTGAAGCATATTTAATATTAGGAGATAAGTCTATATGTATCGTCATTATAGATGAATCAGTTAATACATCATTAACAGTTAAGTAATTTGCAATTTCAATTGAATATGCAACTTCAGTTCTTAATCTAGTGAACTTATCTTTAATATCATTTCTTTTATGTTTAGAATAAATTATATGTGCACCCTTTCCTTTTCTATAAATACAGATTACCATTGCATATAATACTGTAAATCTTTTTCTTATTCTTTGAGAATCGGTACCTATAAATAATTCGTATTCTGAAGGAAATTTTATAATATAATCCTTTATATATTTGCCTAAATTTTCTATTTTAGTACCATCTACTTTTTTCCAAACATAATTCATTTAGTTTTTCTTTCTTTTGATTCTATTTACATTTTTTACAAAGCGTTTGTATCCAACCTGTTTCGTTTTGAGATACATCTTTAGCACTACCACATTTTTCACATATATGAGAAGACATTGTTTCTGCGAAGGTTATTAAACCATGTTGAAAATCATCCTCTCCATTAGTATAGAACCTAAGTGAACCAAATTTTTCTTTCACTTGAGTGGCCTCTATTTGAGGATGTCCATTGTGGTCTATATGAAACTGTAGAGATCTACACAATTTATCTATTAACATATACCACCCATCTCTAGTTTCTATACCCCAACACATAGCAGTTTCTTTCATATCTAAATCTTTTTGTCTAAAGATTTTAGGATATTTTTCAAATAATTTTTGTTCTAATTCAAGAGTCATTTATTTCTTTCTTTAAATTGTCTATGTTTTACCGGAATATAAGTTCCAAAATAAGCAGCAATTAATGCTGGTATAATCAACAAGTCATTTATTTCTAAAATACTACCAAATCCAGAAACACTACAAATGGTAATAAGTACTGAAAATAAACCTGCTAATTTAGGACTTATTTCATTTATTTTTTGTACCCACTTTGTATAAAAAACATCTAATAAAAATGTAACAATAAATACAAATATAAATAATTGCCAGAATGGTAATGTACTTAAATATGAAAATATTATTGATTGTTTACATATTATCATTTATGTCCAATTTATTTTAGTTGCAAGGGTGGGGGACGATCCCACCTCGAGATGCTTATGAGACACCCTGGGTCACCGGACCTCCTTGCGTATGAATAAAAATACTAAACTGTTCATCTACAAATTTCTCATCATAGCTTCCCATATCTTTTATAACATATGGAACATAACCTGCTTTTTTAATTTCATCTATTTTAATTTTATCTCTATTTTGTACTTGTTCTACGGAATGATTTTTTGTAATTTTTTCATAGTGCCACTTGCCATTCCATAAAATTGCATATTTAATATCTTCTATTATTACATCTGCATCCCAGCCATTGAATATATTTTTATTGTGTTTAACATCTTTAAATTTTTTCTTACATAATTCATAAAAATAAATTTCATTTCTATTTCTTAAAACTCTCCGTTTTGCGGATTTTATTCCAGCTGCTCTCAGTTTTCTAAGATAAATATTATAGTTTGGATTGTTATTACTATTCAAATATTTACCACCACACACTCTATTACAAAACTTTTTCTTTTTATTGCTAGTTAAAAATTCATCACCACACCCAATACATATTTTTCTAATTGGATCTTTAGGAAGTTTGTTTTTTCTTTTCCCATACAGTGATTTAGAAATTTTTTCTCTTGTTTCTTTAGAATGGTGTCTTACATTTGCACATGAAATACAACAAAACCTCTTTTTAAATCCTTTATCAGTTTCTTTTTTATTAGTTATATAAGTAAATTCGCTACCACAGTTCTCACAGACACATGTTATATTTAAGAATGTCTGTTTCTTTTTTCTTAGGGGGTTTCTATGTCTGTTTAAACAACTTGTATTACAATACTTATTTTTAACCGGTTTTCCACAACATAAACATTTGTTATCCATATATTTAATATATTGAATCGCGGAAGAAAGAATCGAACTATTTTCTAAAGTGGTCACCGGACCTTCTCGCATATTAAGATAGTGTTTTAGCTTTTCTTCATTTATAATTTCAATTTGTTCATCATCTTATCTATTAAAACTTGTTTCGTTACCTCAATCTCTAAATCTTCTATACCACATTCTCTACATTTTCTATCAAGGACTAATAAATTTAAATCTACATCAGTCATAGCTATTTTTGCTAATATAGGTGTATGTGACTTGATCCTTAAAATTAAATATAATACTTTTATCGATTTTATTGTTTCCCAGTTATGTATTCCGATACGGCAGCAAATTGGTCTGAATATTCGTTTAAATATATTCATCAATTGTCTCCTTTATTCAGGAAATAATGTTTCCTAAAATGTTAGATTGTAGAATGAGATGGTTCTTCCATTTTATTTAAAATTTTTATAAAACGCCATGCCTTCTATTTGGGTAAGCTCAATATAGATGTCTTACTCCAATGGTGAAACTTCTGATTAGACATGGCGTAGGTGTAATATATCACCTCATTTATATATCAGCCTGTTCACCATTAATAATAAATATAGCAAAAATTATTTTTACTTTGAATAAAAAGAAGCATCTATCAGATCAATTTTTTCATATATCGCTGTTTCTGATAAACCACATCAGCTAGGTTCTTGAGATGCTTCTAATTTTTAGATGCTTTTAATTTTTTTGTCAAATTAATACAAATATCTTCTAATTTTTTCTCATCAAACAGAGAATCAATCCATCTAATATCTTTTAATAATATTGGTGACGTCTCTTTTGAACACGCTCTTCTATTAAACCAACACTGTTTAAATATTATTGCCAAACCTCTCTGAGTACCTAATATTCGATCTAATTTTCCTTTTAGTTTCTGAGGTTGACCACCTATCTTTTTTCCATTTGTTTTTCCAAATACTGATATAAATGGATGAATATAAACGGAAAATTTAATGTACTTATCAGTGTCTATTAAACTATAAATTGCTTCTCTTAATACTCTGACTGAATATGTTTTCATATATATATAAATATAACAATTAAAAATTTTAAAGTCAACAGTTAAACTGAAATTCGTTATTTTTTAGTTTTATTCTGTAAATATCTTAATTCTACAATCTCTACTAATGCACTCGTTATTGTATTATTTGCCTCATTCAATAAAAATACTCTATAGATCCCAGGACTATTAAATACAATATTATTAAAATATAAATATGTTCTATTTGGGTCTTGCCAAAATTCATATTTCTGATAATAATTAAATGTATAAGCTTCCATATTATACTTATCTAGTTGAACAAATATATGTTTTTCTGAGGGTGGTTTTATTAATTTACATATTACAGAAAGTGAACCTGTGGTAAATCTATCTGATAACCCGTACTCTCTTTTACCGTCTGCTCTTTCTGCAAAATACATAATATCACCACTTTGCTGTGCTAATCCTACTGTGGTTAAAAATATAAAAATAAATATAAATAATCTTTTCATTATTGTTACCTCGTTGATGGTTTTGGTCTAAGTTCTAAATTCATGTCTTGAATTTCTATTTTATTATTAGAAGAATTAAGTAACATCAATAAACGACTCATTTCTATTCTTGTTTCTAACTCTTCTCCTCTAATAAGATCCATCATTTCATTGTGGGTCAATTCTTTTTTCTGAGATGCAGATGAAAAATTATTTTGAGCTACAATTCTAGTTGTTTTATAAAAATCTATAACTTGAGTAAGAATGCCGACAACTATAGTAGTTATACCAGAAACTACGACTAGTGTTTTTTTCCACTTTATTATAAAATTAGAAAATTTATTGTCTTTTATTATATCCATACATAAATTCTTTCTATTATACAATCATTACTAATATTTTATACTATAAGTACTATTTTCCTAAAATTCATCTATGGTTCAATCCCACCAACCTTGCATATTATCTTTTAATATATTAAACAATTCATTCCACTCATTCTCTTTCATCTTATATGACCTTTTAAGTACATCATCTTCATCATAATCTTCAAATCCAGGATTTTTCACCATTTTAAGTTCAGAATTACCATTGTCTTTAACATCATTAATATCGTCCCATATTATTTCAAACGCGTCACCTTCAAACCCACATCTATCGGCATAATTATCTTCTATATTATTGTTTAATAATTCTATAGCTCTTTTCATTTTTTCAATTCTTGGAAGTCTATCAGCATCAATCTCATGAGCATACTTTTCAATACCACCACATAGGTCTTTTATTTGAAATTTCATCATCATTAAAATATATTTATAATCCCAGGGACGCATTTTAGAAACAATTCTAAAATATTTAAAGAAATTTATTATTGACCATTTAATATCATGATAAAAATTCTCTATTTTATTTTTCCAATACATAAATTTTCCACATTTTAATAATTTGTTAAATAGTAAAACTAAAGCAATACCCTAGTTTCTGTAATTTCAGTTGTTATCTGTCTTAGCTCTCAACCACTGGAGGCACAGTGTCTTTTACTGCCTCCAAAAATATTAGATCACCTTCTTTATAATGCTGAGATTTCATTAGTACTTGTTGCGAATACACTGTGCTTACAAATAATAACATAATTAAAACTGATAATGCTTTCATTTATATTCTTTACCTTTCTTTGATATCTTATGACTTAAAAAAATTGTTAATAAATACATTAGAAGATTGGGTATCAATTTAATAAGATCTTTTAATTCGTGTTCAAACTTTTTATCTTTATTTGTAATGTTTTCTATATTAATACCTCTTCCTATTTGCATAACTTCTTTATCTGCATATAATTCATTTATAAAACATATTCCATCTGTTATAGTAGGAAATATTAATTCAATAAATTGTCTGCTTTTAGTATCTATCAGTTTCAATACAAACTTATCATCTTCATTATAAGACGCTATTTCCCAGTTTCCATATAATCTAGCATAATTGATCTCAGATACTATAAATTGGTATCCATAGGTTTCATCAACATATAATTTATTATCAAATTCTTTAATACTAGTACTAGACTTATAAGAATATAACTGTGTTTTTACTTCATATGACCTTGGAAATTTTGTTCTCCATATCACTATAGGTCTAGGATTATAAAATAACCTATCTCTTATTTCACTAATCATAACCTAATTCTACTATATTATTTAAATTTACAGTTGTTATTGTGCCACCTCTTTAACATTCCAGGTTTAGCCATAACACTACAATATTTACATTTTTTTCTAGGAATATTTAATTGTGAATTTCTAGCTTTTTCTATCATAGAAGGATCTTTATATCGTATTTTAAGAGAATTAGATATTTTACTTTTAAATTCGTCATAATTATTTGAAAGTTTTCTTTTTTTCCATACGCCCAACATAGCGTTTCTCATATTTTTTCTTCGTAAATCTGTTACTACTGCTCTGTGTTTATAGCCAGGCTTTCCTTTGTTCCAGGGTATATTTCCTTTTAAACTGTTAGCTATTTTCTTTTTTACCTCTGGTCTTGTAGAACCATTAAGTTTTCCTTTATTTTTCCCTTTCATGCTATTAGATTTTTTAATTCTAATTTCTTCATAGTTTGGAGAATTTTTAGAATATGTTGCACCACCAGTTCCACCTTCTGCAATATTATAACCAATGTTATGATTTCTAGAATTTAATTTTATAATCCAATATCTTTCTCTTTTATTCAATTGTTCTTTTGTTTCACATCTTTCTAAAACTTCTTTTTTAAAATTTTTTTTGCCATATTTTTTAATGGCATAGTTTAAAAGTTTTCCAGAACCCAAATAATAATTACAAATGTTTAAATCAGTTTGTTGTCCAACGTATATTTTATTATTAATTAGATTCGTCGTTTTGTAAATTAACATTTTTATTCTCCTCTATTTTTTCTAGGAGAATCTTTTCTGCCCATGTATAAATTTTTAATGCATTGTTCTTACAATACTTCTTTATTTTCCTATGAGCACCAGAACTTATTTTTATTACACTACTATAGTCCTTCATGTATTCTCCTATTTATAATAAATATAGGGATTTAATAAAAATGTACATTTTTATTAAAAGATTTCAACAATATCATTATATAAGACTCGTATATTATAAGGCAATTCTTTATCCATATGGAAATGCCCACAGAAATGTTTTTTGTAACCACCTTTCATTACATCAAAAACATTATCTAAATATTTAGCAACAGGATCATTATACTTATACTGAACATTACTGCCAAATCTATGTTCATCTAAAAAATGAATAAAATTGTGAGGCAAAGTATGAGTCAACATATAATCAACTGTCCAATTATTGTCTTCGAGGGTTTTCAAACCAAGTTGCATAGTTTTATAGTCTGGTATCTCTTGTCTCCACCAACTTCTACCTTCTATTCTCAATTCTTTATCTACAGACTCTGCGCCTCCAAATACAAAAAACTTTTTGTTAGCAATATTAAATACATATCCACTTTTTAAATGATATACTTTTTCTGATATTTGGGATGCTTTACCACCGTAAAAATCAATTACAGGATATTTATCTAATCGATCATGGTTATCATGATTTCCTGATATAAATAAAGTATACCATGGTTTACTATCTAGCCATTTTAACCAGTGTTTTTCTGTATTATCAGGATCATTTTTCCAAATAATTCCAAAATCTCCAATCTGAAATACAATGTTATTATCATCCTTAAATTGTTTTTGTTCAGGAAATGAACTTGTATTTAACTTAGAAATTTCTAACTCGCCGTGGATATCACCACAAATAAAAATACGTTCAATATTTTCTAACACTTATTTATTCTTTTTTAGTTTAACAAATTTAATAACCAGAATACAATTTCAAAAATTACTATCACAGCAAGAAATACTAGTGTCCAAAATACTGAATTGCTTCTCTTTTTATTTTCCATTATGACCTTCGTTACTTGAGCAGTTGATCGGAATCGAACCTTAGTACATGTGTCCAGAATCAAACTGGAATCTCTTGGCTGGCAACCAAGTATAATGATCATTATATCACACATGCATTATTAAATAAATATAGAAATTTGATCCTAGAATTACTTTTTAGTTGTGTTCCAGATTGCCTTGAGAATCAATTCTTTTATAGATTTGTTCTCATTTTCAAACCTAGCATCCATTTCTCTTAACACATATAAAGGTTCTCCAATTTCTTCTGCTATTTTCTTTAATGCTGAATCATCAATAGTTATATCTAAGTCTCCAAACCAAATCTTACCATAAGACTTAGATATTACGTTTGCATTAAAAACAGCAACATTATTAGGAAAGTGTTTTCGATATCCACTTTTAGACATAGATATTATTCTACCTATATGTAATCCATGAGAATTAAATATTTTTCTTATTTCAGATTCTGTTAATTTTTTCATTTTACCAACAATTCCTATTCTCTGATTTCTTTTTATATTGTAAATATTTATTCAACCAACTATCCATCCAACATTTTAGATTCTTTCTATTTAAGAAATTCTTAAATTTATTATGCAAAATTTTAATGTCGTCTAAATTACCAGTACAAATATCTGGCCATATATCAAAATAAATTGTATCAAATTTTTCACCTTTGTTCAATTTTTATAAGTAATATACTAAAGAGGGGAGTGAAAGTCAACAGACTTTTAAAATAAACTAAGACGTCTAAGTTGTAAATTCAGTTTTGTATGCAAGTTGGACTTGAACCAACAACGTTTTCTTTCATAAGAAAATGCTCAACAATTGAGCTATTGCTTGTGTGAATTCATATAGAGACATCTTAAAAATTAAATCGTCTAAATAAGGTATACTTTCTCTTATAGATTAGCATTCTACTGTCTTTACCATTTGACTGCTGGTTCACCAAGGTGAATCAGCTGGGACTCGAACCCATATGTATTACATTCCAGGTTATCCCCAGATTGTATTTGTTTGTAAGTATAAGTTTGGAGACGATTTATAATATCATTAAAATAATCAGTTCTTACTGGTGTTGCCAGTTAGGAATCCCAGGCCTACTTGTATGCAGCTGCTCCCACCTACAATGTCTCGAAGAACTGATCTAAAAATTAAAATTATCTAAGTAAATATTACTATGTTTGCTGTTTTCAGGATAGCTTGTAAGTAATATTTTAGAGATAATTTTGAACTTAAAATCTTATATAAATATATATAGATTGAAATTAGTTCGTGCTCAAATTAGTTTTTTCAATTTAAAATATTTGTCAAAATATAAATTGTCTTTAGTACCTTTGTAATAAAATTCTACAATTACCATTGAAGCAAGTGAAGTTAGTGCCATAATAAAACTTCTTGCCCCTTGCATAGTACAAATGTCGGCACCAATACTAGAACTAGATTTCTCTGATTTCCACATATGATCCCAAATGACAGAACCTGTCATCTCAGGTGAAAACCCTACGTGCACAACGTGGGTACCTTTTATTAAATTTCTAGATTCTAGATTATCAAACGCATCTATTGCCAATGTATTTTCTGCATATAAGTAAATATCGCTTGAGTGTCCTATTTTATTAGTAATTATGGCTATTTTCTTATTAGCATTTATTAAACACAGCATTTGTAAAGATTGGGTCTTATATTTTCCAATGTGAGATTTCAAATATGGCTGAGTTCCAGGAGCTATATTTCTTTCTTCAACTTTATCATAATCTACCCCTATATAATTTAAATTAGGTAAATCTCTTATTAGGTTTAACATTATATTTGAACCTACTGCTCCTAGGCCAAATACAATTACATTTTCAAATTTCATAATAATTCTTTATCTAAATCAATTTTAGAATTTAAGTTTTGTATTAACTTATAATAGTAATTTTTAAAAAGTGTTTTTCTAGAACACTTATCTAATAATATACATAATTTATCATTATTAACATCTACTAAATAACTATCATCATATATAACTGGAGCATTATTTTTATCTAATTTTACAATATATTTTTTAGCTAATAAGGATATTTCATCATACTTGTTACTAAGTCTAGTGAGTATTATAAATATAATCGGAACGCCTAATGCAAGAGCCCACCCTTTAATAGTATTAGTGTCTATATTTGATTTCATATAGAACCCGTCTGGATGAGTATGTATAATAGTTATATTTTCAAACTTGCCATTTTTCCATCTTTTCCAGATCAAATTAAAATCTAAATAAGATATTGTTGATTTATTTTCAGTGGAAACATGAAACAATTTACCATCTATAATAGTTGCAGTGACTTCACGATTAAAGTTAGACATTATATTATATGACCCATAATTTTAAATAACACAATAAATAATTTTATAATATAATCTAGAACATCATTAGATAAAAAATGAATAAATGTTGGTGAAGATTCAATTATATACAACACCTGTAACCCAGATAAAGAAAAACATGAATAATAAAGCTATTAATATAAATAAGATAGGTTCAACTACTGATGTACCTGGAAATACAGATATATCATCCTTTTTATCTATTGACATCACCAATCTCCTCTAGTAAAACGAATTATTCCATCTATAGACCAAAAAATAAAAGCAATTACCATTATTAAAATATCAATTTTTATTAAAATTAAAGGTGGATTCCACTCCCAATTAATAGTACAGATAGATAATATTACCAATGCCACTATAAGAGCCACAAAAGATAATACCCAATAGCTATTTTCTAGTTTTAACTTCATTATTCCCTAGTAATATTTAATGATTCACCATCTTTTAAATACTCTCCAACTAATTGAGTAATAGAAGTTAGGGTATGTTTTCTATCGTGACCTGATATACAGAATCCAGCTTCTAATATAGAAAAATTCTCATCCATAAATGTATTAATTTCATAACTACCACTTTTCCAAATTACATTATACCCCTTTGAATATGCTTCTATTTTTATAAATTTTCCATCAGCATCTTCAATAATATGTTCAACTCTTCCTTGTAATGTTTTTCTATATTCTGCCAATTTTGCATTTTTAAGTACTTCTTCTAATCTTAATTGCTCTAAACGATGAAAACTATACAATAATTTCATCTCTGGAGTCACTCCGTATAACCTGGTTAGTGGGGTACGACTTAAGTAATAATCTTTTACATATAAAAGAGTGTCAATTAAATTAAAACCTATATTAAACTGTTCACCATAAAAATAAAATATATTCTTTGATGGGATTACCAATACTTTAATTAAAGTCCAATCTTCTGCTGTTGAATCTATAACTCTAATAGGGATTTTAAATCCTTGACTTTGGTACCACAAAAAATCCATAGGAATAAATGAATTTTTAAAAGTATACCCATTAGCAAAAAACATTTTATCATGGTGAAACCTAACATATTTTTCAAACTCTATCATGTCAGCAGGTTGTATTGAATCTAAATATTCATCTGAAGATACATCTATTGAGTAAAAACCATTTTCTATCCTTAGAGGTACTTCCATGTCGTTAGAATAAAATTTATTATTTATTACAATACCATATATTATTGTTTTATTCATTTTCATATTATTTTCAAAATTAAATGACAGTGGGTATTTGGTTTGCATAACTAGTGCTATACTTTTCAGACATTGTTTAGTCTACAACCTCTCCAGCAAATACCCTAGTTGTTTTTTACTGTCAAATATAAACCATTATTAAATAGCTAATCTTGTTAGATAGTCAGAATTTAGTGATTTATCACTATACCAACGTGGCAACAATGGTAATGGAGTATCTAATATCTCATCAACTATAGCTAATTTACCTCTAATTGCATTTTTAACTGCTTGAGCAACCAACGCACTTTCTATCAGGGCTTCAGGAGTTATTTCTGCAGTTGGTACACCTTCTCTATCAAATGCATCTCTTAAAGAATGATTTCTACCAAATGTAACTATAATTACAGAATTTGGTTTTCCATATCTGGTAATATAAGTTTTTAATTTAGAATCCAATACACCGACATTATGTTCCTGATCTGTAACATATACATCTACATCTGCGCCAAATTTTCTTGCTTGAGGATATAGTGCCAAACAATCTGTTGAACCAGCATTTGCAAGTACTCCATACAAAGCAGCGTGAAAATCTTCTTTAGTGAAAGCTTCTGGATTAGGGATTACCTTTCCATTGGTACCAAATAATCCCCATGCAAAACTGGTTTTAGGATCTTTAACACATTCTGCAACAATAGAAGCTTTTTCTTTTGCAAATTTAATTGCTCCTTGCATAGAACCTGATATATCAATGTGCATAAACATCTTACCAATATCTCCAACTATTTCTTTTCTTACGCGTGATCTAGTTTTAGACATAACAGATTTTTCTTCATCTGTTAAGTTCTTAGATAATGTATCAATTCTATCAACTGCAGTACCAGCTGAAGTTATTTTTGTATCAAACAATTCTCTTATATCCTGAATTTCTAAGAATCCTTTTCTTCTGAACATATTTTGTAAAATTATAGCTTGATTTCCGGTTGCATTTTGTAACAATGCCTTTGCAATTTTAGCATTCATAGAATTCTCTGGCAATGCAGATAAGGCAACTAACGCACTTATCTTTCTTGATTTGATTTCATTTGTAATTTCAGTTGCTGATTTACCAGTAAAATCTATTTTTTCTAATTTAATATCTCTGTTCTTTTGTTTCCAACCTAATATAGAAGCAGTTTCAAGTGTAGGTGCCATGTGAAGCATCTTGTACATCTTGATATACTTCTTACCTAAACCACTGTTCTTAATACCTCTAATCATATCAGGATTTGCTTCTCTATATAAGATGTATTTTCTAAATGCGTTTTTTAAGAATGATGGATAGTGTGCACCATCACTTAATGTATTAGAAATACCAAATTTATATCTTGTTAACTCCAATATTCTCAATGCTAAGTGAGGACTCATTTGCTGTAACAGCGCAGCACTAACATATCTAAAATTAGGTTTATTTTTATTTGAACCTTTGAAGAATGGCAAACCATCTGCATCGTTTAGAGCATTGAAGAATATTGCCAATACTTTCAAGTCTTTAGAATCTTGTTTTGCTGCCCAGGCAGTAAAATGAGCCATAAAGATAGGATCTTCCTTTGCTAATTTTACAAAGGTTTCAGTAATGTTTTTAAACTTTTCTTCTTGGAATTTGTTTTTGGAGTATAAGTGAGTACAGGCATTTAATAATAAGTTATAGATTTTTAATCTATCTTCTGCTTCCATTTCTGGTAACTGTACTATTCTTGTAGTCATAAGTAACCTTTCAATATTTTGATTAAAAATTAACCAAGTGGATCTTTCGGATAAACATAGGTCATTCTTGTATTAGTTGATTTTCTAACACCATAAATAAAATTACCCGGATCTTCAGAATCTTCAATAGAAACTGATTCGGCTTCTCTTAGGATTCCATTAACAGCTGACAACACTTCTATTTCTGGAGAATCAAATGTCACTCCTAATTGTTCATAAGTATAAGTATAATCATTACCTTTTACAGTAACAACAACTTTATCTGTCATTTCAGATGAAATGTTTCCACCTTCATCTATTGCTGTGCCTGAATTCGCCATACCGTCTTGCATTATGTACTCCTATAATATTTGTTTGTAATAATATATATTGTTTAAATTTCTATGGAACTATAAATGGTTTTGGAGCTACTTCATAATCTGCAATTCTATCATATTGTGCTTTATGCTTATATAACTTTCCAAGATCATCAGTTTCTAAAAGTAATTCTACGATATACTTTTTATTATTACCTTTGGATTTTGGATCTAAAATTTTTCTAAATAGTTTCATTTAAATTTACCTCTATTTTGTTTAATCGATCTGGTGGCGGGAGTCGAACCCGCATTACAAATTTACGGAACTTGTACACTTATCCACTTGTGTTACACCAGAGTATTTAAATTTCTTAAATAACCAAAATCTCTAGGTTCAGTAACTGATGTTTTACTTCCACAAACATCACATTTACCAACATGAAAGGTTGCAATGTGGTCTTTAACACATTCACCGTATTTTCTACCACATTTTACACAAACCCAGTTAATTTTATTTATATCTAATTTTTTCTTTTTCATTTTGTATACCTTTAGACCTGCTTTAGAAGAATCGTGTACATAATAAATTCCCACTGAACCATTGTTTCCAGTTCTTTTTCCATTGCAACAACATCACCAACACCTATTGATCGACCTAAACAGTCTGTTTCTAAGTTTTTCATTTAATAATCTTTGTTTTGTACCGTAGGCGGGACTCGAACCCGCAAGCTCCTCCGTTTGAAGAAGGTTGATATTCCAATTCTCTACTACGGCAGAATTTTGTTAATTAGTCCCACCCATCACGTTTAGAAACACCAGTAAATCCTCTATGAACAATAGATTGTTTGTTTATATAATGTTCAATGTTAGATGAAGATATAGTATATAAGTATTCTAATAAATCTTTTCTATTTTCAGCAAAACCAACATTAACAACTTTGAATGGATTTTTTTCTGCTCTTCCAGTCGCAATTCTATTACCAAGTTTTCTGTTATATTGATCTGTTTTAGAACAAGCAGATATACCGAAATTTAAAATTCCATTTATCTGTTTATATACTCCTGCAACAGTAGCAATAGAAAATTTTTTTGAATTTACTGCAAAATGTCTTATAAAAACATTATTTGTTTCCATTATATAACCTTTCTTTTGTTTTCGTGGTATCGATGGGACTTAAACCCACACCTTACTATTTAAGAGATAGTTTCTCTGTCACTCGAGATCCGATACCATAATTCTGATAAATAATTTAAGTAAATATAATCTTTTAAAATATACAAAGTCAACAGTTTATCATCTAATTATATTGTCGGCAGTATGGGATTCGAACCCGTATTTTCAACCACTTACCTTTATTCTGTGTATCAGACAGAAGGGTTAACTGCCGTTTTGCGTGAGTATCGGTCGCGCGCTTAACCGTTTGGCTAACTGAGCAAACACTTATTCATTTTTTAATAAATATTTATTATTGATAACCTTAAAAGAAATATTTCCATATATTGGATGCACAATATTATATTCAGGCTTTATTACAATTCCTTCTCTTTCTTGATCAGGATTTAATATTGATTTTCCTTCAGAAAATTTCAACATATCATCTATTGTTGAAAGTAATTTAAATCCAGTACCATCAGAAATAATAGGAACAGTTTTTAACCCAAATTCAAATTTTATATCATATATAAATTTATTATAATTGTAAAATAATTGTTTATCAATATCGAATATAGAAAAGAAAAATACAGTCTGTCCTTTTAATTTATATTTATTTTTTTGAATTCCTTCTCCCACTAATTCTCCTTGAAGTGCAAAGTTAAATCCACCTGAAAGTCTAGAATATTCTGACATTTTTTCTTCGAGTCTTAATTCTCTTGCTACCTTCCAATAAGTATTATCTTCTGTTTCAATTAAATCTAAATTTCTAGAACAGACACCAAATATTCCATTGTTGTAATAGAACGTTGCGGATGTTCCGTCTAGTTTTTCTGATACATAAAATAATTCATCTTTATATTCATTTAGAACCCATTGCATATTTTGGATCCGTTCTACATCTGTTTTAGGAACAAATGATGGAAAATTACCTTTAACCTTTCCTACTAATTGTGCTGAAGTTGGAGGTTCGTATTTTGTGATATTTAAAACATCAGTAACATCATTTCCAATAAGAGCTCTATATTTTTCAATTGGAACTTTATAAGAATCTCTATCAGTTAAAATAGTAATAGGAAATATAATTCCCTGGCTTAGACATCCTCTGAGTTTAATAGTTTTAATTCTATAATGAACTTTTTCTAAAAAAGCAAATTCGGGTCTAGGAGGTAATATAGAATCTATTTCACAATATATACATAAATCTCCAACACCAAATTCTCCTTTTTTTACAACAACATGCCATCCGCGCACAGTTGCAACTTCAATTGAATCTGCATTTTCTATTGGACGTATATCTTTAATTATTTCTATTGTTGCTAATTTTCTATCCATTATAATAACCTATGTTTTAATATGTCAAATTTAACAATAAACAGTGATAAAGTCAACAGTTATTTAATCATTTATGATTCTATTAATCCTGTATAAAATTTATCAGAATTTTTAGTATTATTATATGCATCCCATAATAGTGGAAATTTCCACAATCTACATTTTTCTGCATCTCTTGTTTCTTCTGCTACTTTAGGATCAATACCAGAGATATAAATCCTGTTTGTTGATGGATCTTTATACTTAATAAACCAAGCATTTGTTGAAAATATTTTTTTAATTAAATACAATTCTGTTTCTTTATTTTTATTAATTAATTCAGCACTTGGAGATTTGATCAATTTTTCTGGATCATATTTTAAGGCTAACATTTTATGTTCTTGATTTTCTAAAATAAGTAATTCTTTTAAACTAAATTGTTTATTTATAATTTTATTATACAATTCATTATCAAGAATTATACCACATAAAGAATATACTTCATATCCATCTCTCCAACTAACAGCGCTATCATTTTCTGAGTGTAAATTATTATCTATATCCATTTTAATTTTATTTGGCATATTAACTACTATGACTAATCCATCTAATTGAATCATATCATATACATTAGAATTCATTAATTTTTTCCAATTATCCCAATCTTTATTTTTATATTCCTTGAATAAGTTATCATTTATATATTCATAAAGTGCTGTCCATCTATAGTCTGATATATTTCCATAATAAGAGAACGGCTCAAGGTTAGACCAAAGGTTAGACTCAAGGTTAGACCCAAGGTTAGACCAAAGGTTAGACTCAAGGTTAGACTTAAGGTTAGACTCAAGGTTAGACTTAAGGTTAGACTCAAGGTTAGACCAAAGGTTAGACTCAAGGTTAGACTTAAGGTTAGACTCAAGGTTAGACCAAAGGTTAGACTCAAGGTTAGACTTAAGGTTAGACTCAAGGTTAGACCAAAGGTTAGACTCAAGGTTAGACCAAAGGTTAGACTCAAGGTTAGACTTAAGGTTAGACTCAAGGTTAGACCAAAGGTTAGACTCAAGGTTAGACTCAAGGTTAAACCTAAGGTTAGACTTAAGGTTAGACCAAAGGTTAGACTTAAGGTTAGCCTTATTTACTTTTAAAAATATAACTATTAATTGTGCCATTAAAATACTATCACAAAACCAAATATAAGGTTCTTTATATCCAGCATTTTTATAAATATATTTTATTGCCTCAGATGCATCTATTTTATCAGTTTGATTTTTACAAGAATAAACTTTATTAAGCCATTTATCTATGTATACAATAATAAGCTTTTCTTGTTCTTGCGAGTTAACTATCATAGTAATTTAATCTCGTGACCTTTTTATTATTTCTTTAAAATAATCAAATTCTCGTTCATTACCAAGTTTATAAATACCAGTTTTAATTGTTTGAGTGTCATGCCTATCTGCACCAATGTGTTTTTCTTCGACAACATTATCAAACCCATGAACAATTTTACCTTCTTTAGTAACAACTAAATATGATAATCCTACTTCATCTTCTAAAATCTCACACTCTGCTCTAAGTTCATGCTTATGTCCAGTAACTTCACCATAAGCTAACACATATTTATTACCTTTAAATTTAAGTTTTAAATTCTTTGGCAATTTAGCAATTTGAATTAATTCGATATCACCTTGTCTATGATTCACGTTTACCTCCATTTGTTTATTTGTAAATATAACTTAATTTCTATTTAAAGTTAACAGAATTTTTAATATTCATCTTGATATTTTCTAAACTTAATTTCATTTTCAAAGTTTGCTGCTTCTATATCTGATGTAGCAAGAGTATATTCAATTTGATTTAATGAATATTTATCAATCAAATCTAGTGATATAGGATATAACAATATTTTATTTGCTGTATCAGCTGCAATAAATGCTGCGGCGAAGTTTTTTAAGAAACTTCCATGACCTCCAACATCGTTCATTATAGAAGTCATTATATTTGTAACTATGTCAATTTTCATCTTTATAACCTTTCTTAACACCAAAGTGAAAAAACCATCTTTTAAATAAAAATAAACCTCTATCAATTATTTTTTCTTCTTCTTTTGAAAATAACATTGTTGTGTTTGAAACTATTAATTCAAAAGCATTTATAATTTTATCTAAAATATTATTCTATTTTACCTGAGTAAGACTGCCTGGATGTCCAGCCTCAGCTTCTCTAAAAACTTTTAATCTTGGTAATATAAATAATGCTATAGTATAATCTAAATTCCAAAGTTCAGTACTATCAAATCCTCTTTCTTTTATTTGATTAATAAAAATTGGAATTCTATTATCATTTGGATCTAATTGATTAATAAGACCAAAATAGTTTTTATTTTGAACCACCTTTATATTTTCTAAATGACTTTTCATTTGTAACACGATTTATTTGGTGCACCGTATCGGGCTCAAACCGATCCTATTCCGGTTTGGAAGACCGGTGCCATATCAACTAGGCGAACGATGCAGAGTCTATGAAGTTTTTTGCAATACTAATATATCTTTTAGTTTCATGAAAAAGCTCTATCCACTTTATTCTTAAAACTTTCCAATTGTTTGATTTTAAATATTTATCTTTTAATTTATCAGATTTTTTCCTATCTGGAAAATTGTGTTGGCTTCCATCAATTTCTATTGCTAATTTTAAATCTGGCCAAGCAAAATCGATTGAATATTTTCCCATCCTATATTCTTTTGTATAATTTTTATTATTAAATTCGTTGTTTATTACCTCAATAAAAAAATTTTCTGCATATGAATTTTTCAGTTTATGATGATTTTTCCAACCGACAGCTCTTCCTTCTTTAACTGCTAACTTCATACCTTTACTTATTTTTAGTTTACTTTTTTCTGATTGGGGGTGACCACCTCCACAGGCAGCTAAACTAAGTTTTTCACGATGCGAATCGGTAAAAATATATCTGTTTGGATTTGATTTACAACCAACCACATGTCCACCCATTTGACGGGGTTCTAATTTTTTACCACAATATTTACATCTACGTTTCATATTTATATAGATAGAATTTCATGAAGACTGGTACGTTCCCAATTACGCCATAGGTGCATTATCTGTAACCTTTAATTACAAAAACTTCATTTTTCTACCTTTTATCCATCCAATTGGAATTGAATCTGTTTTTAATATCTTTTTATTCTGTTTTAATTCAGGATTATAAATCCACTGTTTACCAAATTGAGAATTTTTTTCACCAACCTGTTTACCTATTCTAGATTTTTTCATTTTCTCAATTGATTCAGGTCTATGTTTTCTACCTGTAAACGTTGCATGATTCATATTTTTAAATAGTCCTTTTTCATGTGCACGTTTTACTCCGACTGAAATTTTTTCTTTATATTTTTTTAATAATTCAGGATCATTTTTTAGTTTTAAGGCATTTGCTTTACCTCCCAAACTAGATCTTCTTAACTGAAGTTCTATCGTTAGGTCACCTAATCCTCCTGGCATTAAATTCATACATAACTCGTTTTTCAATAGAGAGTCATTTACAGTTTTCTTTTCTTTGGCAACTAAGCTTTTTCTACCTTTACAAAATTCTATTATTGTTTTAATGTGGTTTTCTATTCCATATATACGTATAGAAGATTTTACTGACTTACTACTGCTCATATAATTATCATTTATATTGTTAGTAGAATGTATTCCAATATAAAATTTATTGTTTATTAAACACGTTATTTTATAAAGATAGTGATATTTGTATTTTATTCTATTCATATTATTAAATATAGATAGAATTTCGAGAAGGTAAGAGAATCGAACTCTTGGAACTTTTACGTCCAACAACTTAGCGGGTTGTCCCGACAAACCAACATTCGGCTACCTTCCAATTTTGTACTCCCATATTGTACCCACGAAGAGACTCGAACTCTTAGTTGGATAGTTTCTAAATCCGTCGTGTTTGCCAATTACACCACATGGGCAAATTATTTTATTGATATATTTATTTTTAAAAAATTACCTAATTTAAAAATTTCACTTAATGTAAAATCATAGTTACCTGAGAGATATTTATTTAATTTTTTAGTAGTTATTCCTAATTCTTTCGCAAACCCTCGTTTAGATAGATTCCTTTTAATCATTAACTAAATGAGTTTGGTAGAAATATATATAGAGGTATTTGAATATCTTGAATTTCTTTTCATCCATTTTGGAGCATCTTTATATATTTTTTGTAAGTAATTTTCTACTTTTTTAGCGCTCATAAAAATAAACCTTTAATGTTGAAATGTATTTATTATTAGATAAATATATAGAATAATCATTTGAATATTTATTATTACTGAAGTACCAGAATTTCTTATTACCTTTAGCCTTATATTTATCTTCTGTGACCTCTACGATGACATCAGCTTCACTTTTATTGTGAGTAACATATACAATATAATCTGCTTTATTCTTATTCTTGGTGATGTAAACCCAATCACAATAAGAAATTGAAGAACAGATTAAAACTAAAAACAATATAAAAACAATAATATAAAATATATTTGAATTTTCGTCTAATCTCATTTAATCTAATGTCCTTTTGCCATTTTTCATTTCTTTAATTAGAATTTCAAATCTTTATTTATATTTTCTGGGACATGACATAAGTGTCTTTTTACTGCTGTCATTATAGCATTTCTTATATTTTTTGCTTTACATATATCCGAGTACATATCAAAACTATATTCGTATTTTTTAATTTCATTTTATACCTTATTTAGTGACGCAGATGGGATTTGAACCCATTTTCCGTTATTAGTACCAGTATCCGGGATTGAACCGGAATCAGAAAATTGAAGGTTTTCTATCCTAAACCAATTAGACGATACTGGCATTTTGTAACTTGAGGCAATAGTTTATTATCCCATCTTCTCATAAAATTCTTGTTCATCTCTAAAACCAAATAGAAATCCTGTAAATTTACCATCACCATTATGCATTAACTCATCAACTTCACCTTCGGTATCTATATAATAGATAGTAGTTTCTCCGTTTATTAACCCATGTTCATAAAGATATTCTACTACATTTTCTGCATCATTAGTGACTGTCGTAGTAGGATTGCTCTCAGTAAAATCATCTCTTAATAGAATATAGTTTTTATCTTTATCTATTTTAACAATAGTGAAAACTGATCTTAATTTGTTTGACATTTTATAACCTTTATTTTTAATTATTATCTTTTACCAACATCCTTTGCCTGGAGGACATATTCCCACAGTATCCCAATACTTTCCATCGGATTTATACTCTGGTATCTGGAATTTTTTATTCCACCATTTTCCACATAAACTACAATTAAATCCAGTATAATGTAGATATGGTTTGCCATTATATAACCATTTTAACCATAATTTCATATATCACTTTTATTTTTAATAAATTAATTTAATAAATATAATTAAGAAAGTCAAAAGTTTATTGGCACCCTCGGGGAGATTCGAACTCCCATCTTCCACTCCAACTACGATTAACAGGGTAGAAACCTGACTCGGCTACGAGGGCAAATTTAATCATCATCATCTAAATCTTTACATACGAAATAATTTACTAGAAAATTAACTAAGTTACTTCTCATTTTATCAATAAGTAATATATGTAAACTTTCAACACTTCGTACACTCATCTCAGTAGCTATTGTATTCCATGGTGTAAATAATGACATAATAGGATCAAGTGTTGCGCTTTGTAATATTTGCTCAGTTGTCTGTTTTAGTGTTAAAATACTTTTATTAACAGAATCAGCTGTTATTAATTTCATTAAATCAATTCCGTATATTTCATATGTTAAGCCACTTAAGATTTTCAAATCATTAATCGAATTAACTATGGGGTAATCATTAAAAGTTTCAATCATAGAAGCATATACGTTTTCCATTTCTTCTTTGTTTATATCTGATTCTTTTATTTTACCACTTACTATATCTTTAGTATAATCATACGTTCTATACGCATCAATACACTCATTTACTATATCTAATACCTGTTTTTCTGTAATTTTCATTATAATAATAGTACCTTTCTGTCATCGCAGACATGATTGTAATCGAAACAATACTTTGGGTTTCAAAGACCCACGTGCAAACCTATACACCACATGTCTATTTATTTTGTTTATTCCAGTTATTTACTCTACCTTTGTACCATCCTTTAGGAATTAATTCTTCTTTCTTCATTGTCTTACAAACTATTCCATCAGTAATCCACATTTTTCCAAAATTAGAATTTTTTTCACCATACTTATTTATTGAATATCTTAATCTTTTACCACTACCCAAATATCCGTCATCCAAATTAAAAGTTGAATGCATTCCATAATAATATCTTCCTGTTATTATATTTGTTGTTTTGTAAATATAGTGATATTTTGTTTTATTTATAGTCATTGTACTTCTCCATATTTTTATATAAATATAGAGGAAGTACAAAAATGACTATGACCGGGTGATTGCCGGGAATTGAACCCGGATTAATTGGGTCACGACCAATTGTTCTAACCATTCTACTACAACCACCATATGTACTAGTGAATGGAGTTGAACCTATGATAAAGTATAGTTTTCTTTGATAAAAGATTCAAATTCACTAGTAGAATAAAATATCTTGTATTTAAATTTTTGTATATCATATAATTTTAATTTACTTATCCAATAATCATAATCTGAGCCTAGCCATTTCTTTTTGCGTTCTCTATTTATTCCATCTAATTCTATCCAAAGATCTAATAGGGGCAAATATAAATCTGACACCTTACTAGTATTTGGTATTGATCTATGTGAAATAAAATCTATATCAAGGTTTTCTAAAAATTCAAACACATATTTTTCAAAATTTGAGTCATATCTATTACCGACGTTAGTATATCCTTTCTTACCAAACCCACCTTTTCTACCTATATTTTTTAATCTTAATCTTTCATTAATATTTTCACATCTTTTTTAGCTAGAACTGATAATTTCTTTCTAGTTTTGCCAGATACATTTTTACCGGCACATCTTCTAGAACAATGTTTTACTCTCACATCCTTTGGTAAAAATTCTTGCTTACAAAATTCACATATTTTTTTATGTTTAACTATCCTTTTATTATTTCTAATATAAAATCCCCTACAGTCATCGCATTTACACTTGTGACTGGCCCTTTTATTTATTAGAATATCACACCCACATTTTATGCACTTCAATTTTTTTAATTCCTTATAATTATCATCTCTAGTGCTAAACCCATGCATACATTTAGAATTACAGAATCTTCCGGTTCCATACGAACAATGATGCTCTTTTCCACAATATTCACATATTCTCACCTAAGTTCTCTAGTTTATTAAAGTGTAGCCGAGCACGGATTCGAACTGTGCTTTCTGATGTGTAAAACCAGTGTTTTTAACCAAATAAACTACTCGGCCGTATTAATAAATATATTGAACTTAAATTTTCTTTCGCTTTTTGTTAGCTTAAGCGCCGTTTAACTACACTGGCATAGTACGCGCAGTAGGAATTGAACCCACGCATTGTACACGGGGTAGGTCTTGAACCCACTATCTTCCGGATATAAGCCGGATGCATTCACCTGTTATGCTACTCGTGCATTTTATTAATATGTTTAGCAAAAACAATAATAATTTTATATTACCTTTATTTGTTTTGTTGCAGAAGGCGGGACTCGAACCCGCGACCTCTAGGATATGAGCCTAGCGAGCTACCAACTGCTCCACTCTGCATATAATTAAAATTTTATCTGAATAAATTAGCAAATACAAAATAGGCATCATATTGTAAGTTTTTACTTACATCTTCTTTTGACATGCTACCCAAGTATTTTCCAGTTTTGGCTTTCTCATCTACAAATATTAGAACAAAAATATCTGCTGGGGTATGTAAATCAAATGAAATATAAACTCGTTGCTGATAATTAGCATATAAAGTCTTTACATCAATACTTTTATTAGTCTTTGACATAAAATCAAAATGACAAGAATGAGTATCATTAGCAGGATCTTTATCTATTATTTCATCTTGTTTAATATACCTGAATGCAATTTCACCAAGTTTACCAATTGTAATGTTCTCTATTTTACGTGAATTATCTCTTTTTCTTAAAGAGAAATCCTTGTGAAATGATACAGTCTTGGTTGCGAAATTCTTTGCATCCAAAAAATCTTTTTCATTTAGAGTACATTCATAATTACTATCATTTTTATTGTAAATATAACCACTAAATCAGTTAAAGTCAACAGTATTTCAAACTTTAATAGGTGGGCTTGCAATATCATCTCGCTCTTTTTTACAATGGTACCCAGTCGGATTTTCCTTTTAACCCAGGTTTCTCACTCATAACACAAGTAAGCCCACAACAGTCCACTAAATATAAATTGAAGAGTAACAGTTACGGACTCCCAGCATATGGTCACCGTTAAGTTTTAAACTAAGCTTGAGAGCGACTCAAGTGTTTTGATGAATTATTCTTCATAACATGTACCGGTAGAAATAATTGAAATTTCTCTTGAGTGGTGGTGGTTGGATTCGAACCAACGTATAATTTTAAATTATTCTTGCTTATGAGACAAGTGAGGTACCAACTCCTCAACACCACCATAAAATATTCTGAATTCGTTTTCTACAAATTTCTCATCTTGACTTCCCATATCCCTGACGATGTAAGGAACATAACCTGCTTTTTTAATTTCATCTATTTTAATTTTATCTCTATTTTGTACCTGTTCTAATGAATGACTTTTTGTAATTTTTTCATAGTGCCATTTACCATTCCATAAAACTGCGCATTTTATATCTTCAATAATAATATCAGCATCCCAACCGTTGAATATATTTTCGTTGTGTTTAACATTTTTAAATTTTTCTTTACACAAATCATAAAAATAAATTTCATTTTTGCTTCTTAAAACTCTATTTTTGGAGGAATTTATTCCACCTAATCTAGATTGTTCTACTTGGTGGTTTCTCCTAGGATTGTTAATATTAAACCTATATCTACTTCCACAGGTTCTAGTACAAAATCTGGTCTGAGGATTAGTTGTTGTAAATGGTTCATCACATTGTAAGCACGTTTTCTTTAATATTGGTTTTTTCTTTTTTAATATTTTATCAGAAGTTCTTATTCCAATAGAAATTGAATTTTTCTTATTATCATCACATACTCTAGAATTTGAACAATGTCTAGAACAGTGTTTTCTATAGTTACCAATAAGGTATCGTTTTTCGGTTAACTTTAATTCATATATAGTTCCACACTTTTTACACTTTATTTTATAAATAAATCTTGGCTTAGTTAATGATTCTGAAATTCTCTTATTTTTACGTTGACAATTAGGATTAAATTTGCAGTTTGTTCTATGATTTGACCACTGCTGGTGTTTTTCAAAATTATATTCTTTATTACAAAAATCACAAAATTTTAACATATATGTTCTCCGTTATATTAATAAATATAGTGAGAACAAAAAAAGTTGAACTATTTTTAAGACCTTCGGTAGTCTCACCTTGAGTTACCGGCATTGTGGCTCCTCCTACTGGTACCGCCCCAGTCTTCATCGGTTAACAGCCGATTGCCTACACTATGTTTGCTTAGGAGGAATATAAAATCAGTAATATTTAGTTCATATTATTTAATATATTTGACTTACTTCAGTATGACTTTTGTAGTCGCGATACTCACATACTTACTTGGTTGCCAACACTTCAGCTCTTCCCTCTCCTTTTAAATACTACTGATTTTTGAGCTAGTCGTGAGTAACGATCTCACCATATGAGCCAGTAAACAGAATTGAACTGATGACTGATGTATACCACACATCTATTTTACCCATTAAACTATACCGGCATTAATTCTTCTAATTGTTTATGATCTCTTTTCTATTTTATTCTGGTGTTCTACCATCTGAACTAGACTAGCAAAAATGGTCGTGGTGAAACATGGGAATTAACTGTACAAATTAATTTGTACAGTTAATTGAGAACATGTGATCCAACTTGTAATGTTAGCTACCAATATCAAGTTGGATATATTCGGAGACCGCGATGTTGAGGCCAAAATCGGACTTGAACCGATATCCTCGGGTTACAAAACCGGAATTCTTAATCCAGTTGAACTATTCGGCCATGTTAAAGGATAGAACTAAAATTTAGTTGATAAGATTGTAGAGTACGGTGGGAGAATTGAACTCCTATTTTCTATTGATTTTGCGGATCAACCCCATCACCGTCAGGGAACACCGTACTTAAAATTCTAATATTTTATAGTATATCCACATTTATAAATATAAAAATATATCCATTATATATGGATTACCTCTTAATAGCCATCTTATAAGATATTAAAATTGATTTTATTTCATCACCAACTTTTAAAAGTAACATAACGTACCTCGCACATACCGTAGGAATCGAACCTACCCAGAAAATTTTGGAGATTCTCTCGCCTTATCCTTGGAACATTGGCATGCATTGAAACTTAATTTAATCGAAGTACCGTCGATCGGATTCGAACCGATAAGCTCTCGCTTCTAAGGCGAGTTGATATTCCATTCTCTACGACGGCATCATCTCTTTTGTCTTCTCCAAGTATCTGTATAACTGTGACAGTTTGGGCATAATAATTCTTCATTACTCCTAAGTTTATTATTTTTATTTCCATCTTTATGATGTAATTCCAATTTAATTTGTTTATTAAGCCATTTATCTAACTTACAATTATTACATCTGTTGGCTTGTTCATTTAATAAAACTGATATTCTAAAATTTTTACATCTATGCTCGTATGGTATATCCTTTAGTTTTTCTTCATAATATTTTCTTAATGCAATTGTAGATTTAGTTCTTTCTCCAGATGTTATTATGTGTCTGCGGATATCAAATCCACGTTTAAAAGAACCAGACGACCACGTTTTTCTACCACTTAATTTTTTAGATACTTTTTCATTAATTTCTATTCTTTTAATTATTGTACTAAATCCATGGGCACATCTAGAATTACAAAATCTTCCTGTTCCATAGGTACCACTGTGCTCATCACCACAATATTCACAGAGTTTCATTTAATTCTCCTAATTATTTAATAATAAATATAGGTAGAATTTCGAACTGACACATATTATTAAATAATAAGTGACGACTGGTGAGTAAATACCTGTAGGTAACTTCAATGTGCGCAGTGCACCCGGCGAAGTCTCACCAATCATCTTATAACTAGTTAAACAACTTTGACCTTAGCAGCCTGAGATTTTCCGTCCTTCCCAGCTTCTACTTCAAACTCAACTTTGTTATCTGCATCCAACGTTTTATATCCATCACTTACGATAGATTTAAAGTGTACAAATAAATCTTCACCATATTCAGGTTTGATGAATCCGTATCCTTTTTTCGCGTCGAACCACTTTACAGTTCCTTTTTGCATATTTGATCTTCCTTAATCTGAGACTGTCAGATAACAGTGTATATTGACCTGCTTCTACTAATGAAACTTTTAAATCAACAACTAAAACTCTTATTCCACTTAAAATATTTTTAATATTTAGTGCACCTGTCTGGTATCGCGCCAGCTTCCCGAACTTAAAAGGATCGTGCTCATCTACTAAAGCTTCAGGTGCAAAATATTAAAAGTGCCGCTCATTGTATCTAAAATACAGCTTATCGATAATTAGCTAATCATCTATTGCAATAATGGTATACTTTTTACAAAGCCATATTGTAATATGTGTTATCTTTTAATGTAAAATCTATAAAAATAAATGGATTCCCAGTATGGATTTTCACCAATTACCATTTAATAATATTATACGTCTATAATATTTTTTACGCCTATTACGCTTGGAAAATGTGGTGGAAGTAGGACTCGAACCTACAACTTCCAGATGCTTCAAACCTGAGCTCTACCTATTGGAGCTATTCCACCTAATAATTTTTATTGTACCGTCGGAGAGGGTCGAACTCTCACCTTACAATTTCGAAGATTGTTGTTCTAAATCCATTGAACTACGACGGTAATTTTCTCTTAAAACAGTTTACTACGGCATAAATTTATAAGAACTGTTGGTAAAGGACCTTCCCCTTTACACTGTGCTTTACAACGCTTTTGATTGTACAATTAACAAAAGACAAGCAAATCTTTTACTATACAACTTCACTTGGGAATATATGTACATAATTTTTCAATTTTCCTACCCATGTAAGTTTTGGGATGCTATTATATCTTTCGATATTACATAAAGGTACCATCTTTATTGCACATTACCTCTTAGTGTCTTTCATTCCACCACAACAGTTCTTAATAGTTTTGGTGCTAGTAGATGGAGTCGAACCACCCGAACCCAAAGGCAACTGATCTACAGTCAGTCCCGCGACCACATACGGTATATACTAGCAAAGTTACAAGATTGCGGGGTGCAAGGGGATCGAACCCTCAATATTCGCAGTGACAGTGCGACATGTTACCACTAACATCTCCACCCCAAATCCAAAGTTTTAACTTATGCTATAATAAAAATTCTTAAATTCATTTATTTGTTCATATAATAATTTTTTATGATCTTCTCTAACTTGATTATACTATTTAATTCTAAAAATTTTCCACCCACGTTCGAGTGATGGGATTCGAACCCATTCCAACGGCTCCCAAAACCGTCATGCTGCCATTAACACTTCACTCAAATAAAAATCGTTCTCAATCGTTTATATGATTCTAATATTACTATTAGCCCATCAAAGGAAGAACGATTATTTGAAATTTAGTACTCGCATTTTAGTTCCGTTAGCGATACACCATTTATAACTGGGTTAGAACCTGCACTTCTATTTAATATTCTCAGACATTCCCATTACTGAACCTGTCCTACTAATACTTAGAGGTTTGCAAGGAGTTTTCGTCCTCACTTATACCAGTCTACATACTAAATTTCTATTTACTTATATTTTTTATTTACCAGAATAATATTAAATTCTGTCAGTCAAAATTTCAAAGAGCATAAATAAAATATATGTGGTGAGCTTCTTCGGTCCAACCCACACGACAAAGCCGGTTGTCTGATATTTTATCTCGTGGACACATGTCGGAATCGAACCGACAACTGATGAGCGCAAATCACCTGTGATCCCAATTTCACCAAAGGCCCATTATAAAATCTATGTATCGACTCAATATATTTATTATCTCATTCAAACCCGGCATTGTTACTCCGGGTTCACATTCTAAATTTCTTTAGAAAAGAAATAATAATTTAAGAACTAATATGTAAATATACAAAATTTTGTCTAGAAAGTCAACAGTATTTTGTTTATTTTAGTACCCATAGAGAGACTCGAACTCTCAGATAAAATAGTTCTTAAGACTATTGTGTTTTCCTATTACACCATATGGGCATTTTCAATCTCAGAGGTAGAACCGAGACTCGAACTCGGACACCATCTTCCGATGATATACAATTTTCAGGATTGTTGTCGTTAGGCCTTTTTCCTCGACTTATTCTACCAAATTATTTCAAACAACATTTTTTAATTTCCAAACGCTTTGCCATTTCATGTAAATTTTCTATTAAATATGGTTTACATATTAGATGACGATTGTTATCACAATAATATTTTAACATATGTAAATATACAAAATTAAATATATAAAGTCAACAGTTTTTCTAAATTTTTATTTTTCTACCTCTAATCCAACCATCAGGAACAGATTCTGTTTTTAATATTTTCTTATTACACCTTAATTCTGAATTATATATCCACTGTTTACCAAACTGAGAATTTCTCTTACCTCGTTGGTGTTTTATAATTTTAAATGTGGATCCCCGTTTTTCTATAGTTTCTAATTTTTGTTTATTTCCTGTATGTATTGGTAATAGCTCTCCAGATATATATCTGGGATCATCAATTCTAACTTTCAAAAAATTATTATTTTTATCCTTAACAACAATTTTATTCTTATTTATTGATATTAATTCCCCTGATAAGTATCTGGGATCCTCTTTGCTACATGCAAATCTGTTGCCGTGAATATCCTCAACTATTAACGTGTTGGCATTGGCACCAAGTAGTTCACCTGATAAATATCTAGGATCATTCTTGTGACAGCTAAAAGTGTTTCCGTGTGAATCTTTAACAGTTACTAAGTCTAATGTTAAAAAGAACCACCTATACACAAATTATAAGTATCATTTCTAGCTATAAATTCTCTATTAACCAATTCTTTTTCTTTTTTTAGAGCATCTTTTTGATTATAAAAGACATAAAGTATTAATTTCTCAAAATTATCTAAACCATGTTCTTTAATAGCGTCTACTATCTGGGTACCGCTGCCCATATAACCATCTTCGATATCTTCAGTAGAATGAACTCCTATATAAATGTTATTATTTTTCTTATTTATTATTTATTATTTTATAAATTATATATTTTTTCATAGTTCGAATTCCTTATTTATTATAATAAATATAGGAGAATCGAACTTTTAATTAGATTAAAATCAACTTATAGTTAATCGTGACGTGTGTGGGAATTGAACCCGCATCCGAGGTTTGAGGGACCCCGATACTTAACCATTATACTAACACGCCAAATATTCAAGCTTGCTATTTAATGATTACGAACTGGGTCTATCATTATTAAACGGCGCTTCAATACCTGTTGGTTCTGAGGTGAACCATTTATGGAGACATAATATGTATTGATATTGAAACATTGAAATTCTCTTTTTTAAATGTATATGTTTATAAACTCTGTATTCCTTAAACATATGTGTTTAAGTTTTATATTCTATATATATAGATAGAAACTAGAAAAATTAAGATTTTATTCTTAAAGTTTAGAACGATGGATCAAAATATGCATCTCGTTTACCAATATGTAAACTATATGAATAATTCATTTTAATTTTTGTTAAATGAAACCTACCATCTTTTCTTAAAGTAAAAGTTTCAACTGGTCCTCTTTCGTTTAGAGTAAATTCATATTCTTGAATTTCACTTTGAGCATTTCCAGATATCATTCTATAATTATCTTTTTGTACATAAATCTTTCTACCAGATTCACTGATATCAATTATTGTACCCGGATATCTATCGCTTCCAATAAAAGTGTAACTCCCATTCCAAGTTCAGGTTTTATGTATTGACTTTATTTTAATATGTAAATATAAGAAATAAAATCTTTAAAGTTAACAGTTTTTATGGTCTAACTTTAGTATTAGAATTTCTTTTATTTTTGTTGCGGTCATGAATTCTTTCTAATTGTACCTCTTCTTTGAAATGATGTCTCCGTTTTTTAATTTTTTCGAATGGTATTTCTAATAAGTCCTTAAGAAGGATTTCACCCTCTTCTAAAATATCAAAGTCTATTTTAGCCATATTATCTCCCGATTAAAAAGTGATATTCCATAATTTTGAAATTGATATAGAATAACCTAGATTACCAACATATACTTCATTTATAAAGTCTCTTTTAGCACTTAAATAAAATCCCGATGGTAATTCATATTTTAATCCTAAGCTAATTGAAGATTTATAAGATTTATTATCTCCACTAAATACAAATAGTTTGTCTAATTCACCAAATATCTTTAAGTAATCAAAGAAACCAGGTTCTTTTGTTTCTATTGCAAATAATATATTACCCATTGCATTATATACTGTAGAATCTACTACAGTATTTGCATTATCTATAAGTTCTCCATCTGCGTATATTTTATTCTTTATTATACCACCGTCTACATATATGTTAGAATATATGTTTATAGGATCATGCTGCATCAGAAGTGAATCCAGTGAACCTTTGTTTGTTAGCTTAAAGTAAACTACTTTACCCTTATAATTTATCTTGCCTTGATAACCCTCGAACCTAACAACAATCATATTATCATTTGTGTCTACTTGAGCTGCTTGGTTTAATACTACAACAGAATCTAATAATATTCTAAATTTGGTTTTCAATATATTATTTTGAGTATATAGAGTTGAATTTACATATTTCAAATCTTTAACAAATATCGCATAATCTTGAATTTTCTTTGCTAACATTTCTGAGCTATCCTTATATGCCTGCAAATTTTGTTGAAGTGAATTTACTTCCACTGTTTTACCGTTAAGTTCTTTTTTCAAACTGTTATTCTGTATGAATAGAAATCCTCCTATTATTACAAGAATTACAATTATGCCTAATAATATTTTATCAAAAGTATTCATTTTAATATTCCTTTTATTGTATGTATTGTTATTGTTTCAGATGTATCAAATTTTGTTGATATTGATCTAGTTTTTTAATTAAAAATGTAAAATTATCTAATTTAAATACCCCTACAGACCCTGAATCTTGTAAAATCTGAGGTATATGTGTTAAAATATAAAAAGCTTGTTGGTTTCCTGCCATTTCTGTCATATTAAAACTTATAATCACATCCTCAGGAAAATTAGATTCTTCATCTGATATAATCTTAATCTTTAAATCCAAATCAAACTTAGTATTAGGCTGTTCTAATTTTATATAAGAATTTTTTATATAATCTAATGTATTATATTCATTTATTACCTGTCTGGCATTCATTTCTAAATATAATTTATCACAATATGGTTCTAAAAATTTAAGCATTTCAAATGTTAATATATTTTTTATTTTAAATGCTATATTATATTTTGGTAGTATAGTTGGAAACATAAATTCATTGTGAGAAACCATTGAACCCCACTTTCTAATAAAATTGCGTTCACTTTTCTTATTTTGTTCTAACCATTCATCGCTTTCTTTACCAACAGTTGTCAACAGTGGATTAAACCGACTCCCTTTACATGTTAAGTGATAGATAAATCCTTCCCACGTTTGAATAAGTTTATAACCTGCTAATACAAACCTATTGAACAGGTCCGAATCTTCCCGGGATTGGGGGGAATATAAAGGATCATGTCCGCCAATGTCTAAAAAATCAGACTTATAAATTGCCCACGGAGCAAATATTCCATATGTGTATTTACCTTTATAATGCTCTTTAAAATCATTTACCCAATCACAAGCAGCTGCATCATCAAACTGTTCTGGTTCAGTTCCCCAATTTTGTGTTATTTTTTCCTTTCCCCTTGGATGAAGTTCAGGTTCTATTCTAGTGGCACTGACAACAGTTCCTGGTTTAATATATTTTAATATAGCAGTATCTAATCCAGGAAACGCATACATGTCTGCGTGGTGGATAACAAATATATCTGTCTCCACTAACTCGTTAACAATTCTATCATATAAAACTGTGTGCCCACATCTTTCGGGTCCCTCATTTTTAATTGCTTTTAAATATGGATCAATTTTTATTTGTTCCTGAATCCATTCCCATGTTCCGTCATTAGAAAAATCATCTGCTAAACAGATATAGTGTTCAGTTTTTAAATTTTTTCGTATAGAATTATATGACCATTCTAGATATTTGAGATTATTCCTTGATGGTACCACAAAGGATATAACATTGTTTTTCATTTTATCTTCCTATATTTTATAAAGTTGTTATATTATGTAGGTAATACCTTCTACATAATTCTCTGTTGTGTACATTCCAGGCAAATGTACGTATGTTGGCGTATATTTAGAAGTTATATCTATTACACCAGTTTGAGTTCCAAATACAGCTTTTGCCCTAGTTGTTATATATAGTTGTTTTCTAATATTTGTCCATCCAAATGATTTTATATCTAAATGTTTGTTAAAATTATATGGTATATCTTGTGTCAATCCGTTATAATATAAAAATGGTAAATCTTTATATTTATCAAGATATTCTTGAAACATTTGATTTTTTCTATTATCATCATAATTATGTCTGTTAGTAATTACTAAAACACAATAATCATTTTTACCAAATATGTCATTTATTATCTTTTCACCTTCATCTATTTCTTCTTGAGAAAAATACAATTCAGGTCTTACGTCTAAAAAATCTACATTATCTATTCTCCAGAACTTTAACATTTGTATTACGAGTGGGATTGATAAATTATATGAATCATATATTCTAAAATGATCATGATATATTTCTCCTTCAACCTCGTCAACTTTACCATCTATATATGGATTATTTTCAAATACCAAGTTTTGGTTATTAAACGGATCAGACCAAGCTGGCCAATTTCCTTTATACGAATGAAATAAAGTTTCTAATAATTTTGTAGATGGTATATATACTTTACAATCTTTATATTCTCTCTTTAGTATTCTTGGCATCGCAGTTAATATACCCCAGTCTCCTATTCCATGACATGTTCTCATTAGCACAAAGTTTTTAGCTACTAAATATTTCTCTGGAATATAACAATCCTTAGGAATGTCATTCCAATCAAATCCTAATCTGTCGGCTGAAGCAACTGAATATAGTTTATTATCTAAGATTCTCCAAAATGCATTTTGTTCCATAAATATTAGAGTTTCCCTTTTAAAACAACCATAAAATAATAATAATCATTTAAATCTTGAGCTGCTTCCATATTTATTTTAACAAGATTATCTTTCCATATTACCTCATATCCTTTTTCATCAAATGTATCAAGTTTATAATGAGAAACATGTTCGCCGCAGCAATCATCTATAGTCGTAACAGTACTTAAAATCAAATATTCACAGTGTTCTAACCATTGATTTAATAATTCATAATTCTTTCCTTCGTCAAAGTGTTCCAATGTTTCAAACACACAAATAAAACCATAATTATTTTCTACAGGAGTTGTTAGAATGTCAACTTCTTTAAATATTATGTTGGTATTATCTTTATTTCTTCTAATAGCAGATTCAATTGCAACTACACTAAAGTCCCATCCTTCAACTATCCAATCAGATGGTACTATTTTATATTTTAAATAAGAACAAAAGTAACCACCACTACAACCTATTTCCAATATAGATTTATTGTTTACCACATTCTTTAAAATAGACAATGAAATAATATCACTCGCAACTTTATTATAACTTAGTGAGTCTTCAGTAATCTGAGAAAAATTGTATGGCGTGAATATGTCGGATTGTTGTGTGTGTTTCCTGTTCCAGTGATCAGTATTATTTATATTTTTAATCATATATAAATTTCTACAAACTTGCATTTTAAAAAATTAATTATTTCTTGTTTTCTTTTTCCATCTCTTTCAGCACACCGTTTATGAAATTTTTCATAAATTTCTATAATAGTGTTCCTAGTCTTATCATATCCATCTACCCAGTACCCAAGTTTCTTAATATTATATTCTCCGCCATTTTCTGCATGTTGAAAGTTATAACCGTTAATTTTACCATATTCTTCTATGATAGGAATTGATTTCGGATTATAAGCAGGACACAGTTGGTTACCATCTAGGTTGTTTTGTTCTATTCTTTTAATAGCTGATAGTCTCATTTTTCTTCTGGTTTCTTCAGAATGATGTTTACCAAACATGGGATTATTTTCACCTTTATGTGCCTCAGACATCTTTCTTTTTGTTTCTTTAGAAAATGGTTTTCTAATTTTACCTTTTTTTCCTTTAGACATTTCTATTTTAGCTTCTTCTGAATGGTGTTTACCAAACATTGGATTATTTCCACCTTTAATTACACAAGATCTACATAGCGATTTTTTTTCCATTTAATTTTTTGTTTTTCTAATTTAAATGTTTTTTCTTTTCCACATTCTTTACAAACTGACACATATGGCACAGTATAATCATATTTTTTCCTAGCACATGATGTGCACAATTTACTCGTTTTACATTTTAATGTTTTTCTACAATTAGAATTGTGTTTAGAATTAGGACAACTTCTTATTTCGTCTTTCAAACCATTTCTCCAATAAATTTTCTATTAATTTAGAAATATTAGGTAATTCATTCCTAGGAATAGATTTTAACTTTTCAATCAAATCAATAGGAAGATAATATGTTACTCGTTTTTTCATAATTTATTACATTGTTTAATTATTACATATATAAATATAGGGAAATTTTATTTTTTATCGTTATATTTTTCATAATAGTCAATCCAAAACTGGATCATTTCATTTAATATTGTTTCAAATGTGTATTCAGGTTTCCAATTTAACTTTGTTCTAATCTTAGTACTATCACCTCGTAAGTATTTAAGTTCTTCTGGACGAATATATTTCGGATTTTGGATTATATATTTATTCATATCTAATTCTAATTTCTTAAATACATATTCGCATAATTCTCTTACAGAATGAGTTTGTCCTGTTGCAACTACAAAATCATCTGGTTCTGAATTATTTAATATTAAATGCATTGCTTTTACATAATCTTTTGAATGACCCCAGTCTCTAAAAGAATCCATATTTCCTAATTCTAATTTATCTAACAATCCTTTCTTAATTTGTACAGCAGCTTTAACTACTTTATTAGTAACAAAATTAGATGCTCTTCGAACTGATTCGTGATTAAACAGAATACCATTAGAAGCAAATAATTTATAGGCATGCCTATAGTGTCTTACTATAGAATATCCGAATAACTTTGCGCACCCGTATGGACTTGTGGGATGCATAGGAGTTGTCTCTCGTTGGAAACCATCAAAGTCTACAGAATTTCCAAACATTTCGGAACTGGAGGCCTGATAAAATCTAGATCCCGGAACAAATTTTTTGAAAGCTTCTAAAATATTTAGGACTCCAAGCGCATTAGTAGCTACTGTATATTGGGGGATATCAAAACTTATTCTTACGTGGGATTGGGCTGCAAGGTTGTAAATTTCATCTGGTTTAATTATTCTAATATAATGCTCTAAAGAACTTGTATCAGATAAATCTCCATACATAGTTTCTATTTTGTTTTCAAGATGCGCAATTCTACTTTCTTGGTGTTCAGAAACAGAGTTACGTCTAATTATTCCATATACCTCATAGTCCAAGTCCAATAAATGTTCTGACAGATAACTTCCATCTTGTCCTCCGATCCCCATGAGAAACGCGCGCCTCTTATTTTTTTTACTCAGTATTTCCATAAATCTCCTGTATTCTAGTTTTAAAAAAACTTATCCAACTGTCTCTATTAAATCCAGTTTTTCCATGACATGATGTGCATGTAGTGATTAAATTCTTTTTATTGTTGTGATGTTTTATATAATCTATGTGATGGACTGTATATCCATTGCTATTACAGACCTGACATGTAAAATTATCTCTCTTTCTTATTTCTGTTCTCAGTTCATCTGTAAACTCTAATCCATATTCTCCAAACGAGCTACCACCCTGCCACGCTCCATTTTTTTCTCCTGAAATCAAATAACCTTTTCCATACATAGGATTATTTTCACCCTTATAAGAACCTCTATTTACGACGGTGTTTGTTCTTTTTTCTATATGTTCTTTTGTTAATTTTTTTCCATAAAACGGATTATTCTGTCCACTTAGTGCATCTGACAACTTTGCTTTTATTTCTTTTGATTTTTCTTCTCCAAACCTCTCCTCATATGTCCCACTGTTTATTTTACCTATTCTCCTTTTAACTTCTTCTGTGTGTTTTCTACCATAAAAAGAATTTTTTTCTCCTGACATAGCATCTGATATTTTCTTTCTTGTTTCAGGTGTGTGGTGTCTTCCTTTATTATTTCTACCGTTTCCTATACGCGCACATATATTAGAACAATATTTTCTGTTTTTTCCTTTTTTAGTAGAATTTGTTAAAAATAATTTATTACACGAAGCAAGATGACAATTTTTTTCTATAATAATATCTTTTAGTTTCATATGCATATCTCCACTGTTATTAATATATATGGAGATTTTGCATTTTTTACTGATATTACTAAAAGTAAGTGATTCCGGATATCCAGGCTTTTTTACCCATTTTCTATTTCTACTTTCTTTATTATACTACAAATTCTATCTACATCTGATTTATTTAATGTTAATGATGATGGTAAATACAATAACCTTTCATACATTTTTTCTGCTATTGGAAAACTATCCTCTGTTTTATATGGTGGATTCCAATGAATTGGTTTATAATATTGTTCAGAACCTATATTATTCAATTTAAGTTGTTCTTTTACTTTATTTATAATTATAGGTGAATTTTCATATATTACCATCCAAGTTCTTTCTTGAAAAAAATCTTTAATTTTAATATGATTTCTATACCACTCAAATATATTATCTTTCTTTTTTATTATTTCATTAAAATGATTGAATTGAGAATTTCCAAATGAGGCTAAAATATCGTTAAATTTAAAATTTACTCCTAAATTTGTATGAAGCTTTGTTTTTTTCCAATTATCATCTCCATGATCTCTAATTTGTTTTAACTTGTTATATATATTTTCATCTTTAGTTACCACCGCACCACCCTGTGCGGTGGTAACTATCTTTGGTACTGAAAATGAATAAGTGGCCATTTCTCCATATAAATGAATTGGAACATCAATACATTGTGCGGCATCTTGAATAAGTTTTATATTATAATCTATACATAAATCATTGATATCTCCTAACTCTGTACCACCATCGTATGCATTATGATGAACATATATTATCGCACTCATATTCTTAATTTCCTTCAATTCTTTTTCTACTAATTTAGGATCCATACATAAATTATCCTCATCAATATCTATTAGCTTTATATTATATCCTAAAAACTTAGCAGCATTTGCTCCCGCTAAAAATGTATATGCAGGAAACAATATAGTGGAACCAGGTTTTAATTCTAATGCTTTAATTACCATTATTAACGCTACAGTACCACTTGTAGTTGCTATACAATATTCATTCGAATGTTCGATTGTTTTTAATATATTTAGTTCAAACTTTTCTACTTCTTTTCCAGGACCAATAAAACTTGACATTATAGTCTTTGTAGTATTTAGTGCATATATAGGCCTTATCCAGGGAGTAAATTGACTTATTTCCGTTTTCATATTTAAAATCCAGGTTTATTTCTTAGTGTTATGCTAAAGTTATCATATACTAATTTTACCGATTTTTCAAATACACTATCTATATCAGTGTTATCCTTTACAGATAAAATAGTAGCTGTTCTTTTTATTTCTTTTATATGTGCTCCAGTGAAATTCTTATTATAGCACGTGGTAGAATATTTATCACTTGTTTTTTTATCAAAGTATAATGTTATTAACTTATTAATTTGATCATTATTGGGATATTTAAATTCGAATTTTCTATTAAATCTCATAGGTCTATTTTTAATTGCATCATCTAAATGTTCTAGATAATTTGTTGTTGCTATAAATACAATGCGATCATTTCCTTCCGTTAATCCATTTATAAATTGTAAAAATGACGACAATTCTGTATTTATAGTTTCTTTTCTATCTTGACCCAAGGAATCTATATCTTCATATATTAAGATACAAGGAGTTAAAAATTCTCTTATAAGTTCAGATAGCGACTCAAAATTTACCTTACTACACAAATAACATGTACTAAAACCCTTATTAATAGCCTCATTTATGATAGCAGAACATACCAATGATTTACCAACACCTGGTTTCCCAAATAATATAATACCATTATTTTCTACCATTTTTTCCAAATGAAATATAGTATTATCATATATATCAGACTTTAAGGTATCATCTAATATTACATCTGAAAAATTTACAGTTGGTCTTTTTTTAATAGTACCAGCTAAACAGTCACTAGTATCATATATATATAGATGTTTGTTTCTAAGTGGATTATTATTTTTAATTTCATCTTTAATTATTTTGACAAATAGATGGGTCGACCCATTAGATAATATTTTATTTTTGAAACCATCTGTACTAATCTTATAAATAAATAATTGTTTATTATAATAAAAAATTATGTCTCCTTCAATTACTATTTGTTTATATTTGTTAAAATCATAATTATATTCATAACTGCGTTCATTCTTAACCGTAATATTTAAATATTTATCTATAATTGTTTGTATAATATAAGCAATTGTTAAAAATTTATAATAACCATCAGATGTAAAATCATATGAAAAAGATAAACCTGTACTAAGATTATTATTAACTGGCTCACGTGTACCTTTTACAGTTTCAGTTGGTTTATCTGTTATTTTCATTTTCATTTAATAGCCTCCAAATTCAAACTCATTAATGTTTGATTATCTCTAAACTCTCCTCTATATATACAATCTAGATCGTGGGGTAAGAACGAACGTGAACAATCGTCCGGATAACCTTCAGCTTTCATTTGTTTCCAGTCCCATTTTCTAATATTTTTGAATCCTACATTAAGTAATAAATCTGTCAGTGTTTCTTTATCGTATACTGTTTTATGGTATATAAATTTATCGTCCATCTTCATTTTACCATAGAGCATTCCCAAAAAAGATTTTAAAGAATATCTAGTACTCTTAGGTCCTTTTTTGTATTTGTGATCTATATATAATTTGGACATCGCCTCAAAATCAGGAACTGCTAATCTTAATATTCCTCCTGGCTTTAATACTAAATACCACTTAGCTAATATTGGAACAATTTCTTCTCTGTCAAAATAAGAAATTAGATGAGATGAATATATTATATCTACAAAATCTTTTGCTTCTTCAGATCTTAATGTTACATCATAATTTTTAACATGAGGAAATTTTCCTCCGTCAATACTAATCCAACTAGTTCCAAAATCTCGTGGACCACATCCTATATGTAATTTAATCATTATGTTCTCCTTTATTTTTTATCATCATCAATTTCTGCGAATGAAGTCCTTTTCCTCCTTTAATACCTAAAAATTATACTCATTATAATGATATACTTTTATATTTTAAACTAGTATCGTCTTTATTAACTATAATAACACAGAGCTCATTATTTTGCATATGCTTTAAAAATTTATCATATACCTTTATAAAAGAATCATCTTCATATAATCTAGTAAAGGGAATAGCTACTTCTCCTTCTGTCAATCCAATAATATCCCACAATTCATATGTCATCTTTTTATTCCTGGAAATTTTTCTTGTAATGTCATATCTCTATAATCCTTATTTAATTTATCTAATTCATATTTTGGTAATATTTTTTTATAAACATTTTCATACATCCAATCATCATAAATAGAATATTCTAATACCTTGTCAAAATTGTTTTTAATATATGGCATTAGGCTCTCATAATAATCAGGTTCCATAATCTTATAGAATATATTTATTAATTCCTTTGGTTCTTCAAATTGAATAATTCCTTTAGTATCAAAAAAATTATCAAGATTTTTACAACCCCAATATATGGGTACGGTTCCACATGCCAAACAATCTAATAGTTTTTCTGTATAATAATATTTGGCTCTTGAATTTTCTATAGTAATTGAAAATTTGTAGGGAGCGATTCCTTCTTCTTTAAATTGTATGGGATGATTTGACCCGTCACCATACAAATCTAATCCTTCTATATTTTGTTCTGCAATTTCATGACGAAGTTTATGACCTTCTGTCCAATTTTTCCATGAATAAATCATAGATATTAATTTTGTTTTAGGATATATTTTTATATTATCATTTTGGATCCACGTACCATTATCTGCAGCAAATACACATTTTTCTGGATACTTATCTAAAAGATACTCATCGTATGTGAAAATATAATCTACTTTGTCTAATGATTTTTCTACGTTTTTGTATCTAATTTCCTGTAAATTATTAATTGGTCTTGGATCATGCATCCACACACAGCGAATTTTACCCTTAATTTTATCTAAAATATCTATCTGATCAGGATCGAAACATTTATCAATAAAAATAGTCAATCCGTCATAGTTATATTCACCTGTAACATATTCTATTTTAGTTGGGATTTTACCAGGTTCGAACCCTAGAGTTCTGCTCATTTTAGAATCTGTAACAATATTTATTTTTAGTTTATTCATCTCATTAATGTCCTATTGTTAAAAATGTTTCTCGTGTAATAGTATCTTTATATAATCCATATACATGACCACCACAGTCATGATCAAACGGATATTGTAGATAAAATTGACCATCTTCCTTACAGAGATTATATAAAATATATAGGTGTTCATTTATATATCTAACATGTTCTAAGGTCTCTGATGAAAACGCTACATCAAATTTTATATTCAGTTTAACAACATCAGATAAACAGTTAAAAATTTTAATATTTGAACGATTTTTAAACCCTTCTTTTAGATTAATGACCGATGTATCGTTTATTTCTACGAGATAAAATTGACATGCGTAGTTATTTGCTATAGTAGGATTTGGTCCGGACCCAAAATCTAATAATTTACAGTTTTCATTGCTTAGAATATTTTCATCTACGTTATGATAATCACAATTTGAATGCATCACGCTTCCATATTCATAACTATATTTATATATTGCTCTCCACATCTCAGGAGATACTACGTCTTTTTTATAAACCCATTGATCATTTAAACCTGTTGCTCCAAACACAGGTTTTTCATTTTCATAAAAAACTTTGATATCTTCCCATGTTGCAATTTTTTCTATTTTTTCTAAAATTTCTGAGATATTATTTTTTTCAAATAAAATATCCTTTTCTACTAATTCTTTTATATCTATTTTTTTATAATTACTCATAATTTTCCTTGGCATGCCAATATTTTGAATAACCATATTTCATATCTTTATTTCTTGGAAATTTATACAGGAAACAAATTCCGTCGTAAAAATGAATAGAAAATAATTTTTTTTCAAATTCATCAGCTTCCTCATATTTTCTATTATATGCATATGGATGTAATTTATCTGCTAACGATTTTAAATATTCCATAACTGAATATGAATTATCACCATGAATCATGTTTGTAATATTACCAAATGTATCTTTATCTCTATCACTGTCCCAATTTTTATCATACGAACAAAATGTATCTTCAATAACATAAATACCACTGTCATTTAATAATAGAAATAAAGTTTTTAATGATGTGATTGTAGGATAATTTTCATGTGAGGCATCATCAATTATTAAATCAAATTTTCCATATTTATTGTTTATTTCTTTTAAAAAATTAACATTAGATTGATCTCCAATTTCAATAAAAATATTTTTAGATCTATCTTCGAATTGTTTTGTATATTTATCAATATCTATCCCAATAATATTTTTACAATTTGAAAAATATTTTTTCCACATATAAAGATCACCTGCGTTATAAACACCTAGAATTAATATATTTATAAAATTATTCTTTATTGCATTTAATTCACTATCATATATATCAAAAAAGTGAGTTTCCTTAATCATTCCACCTCGTTCTCTATTATTAAATGCATCAATTAATTGGTTCACGTACTTCTTCCTTGATATTTTCTTTATCTGATTCTACTCCAAAATACGGACCAAGCTTATATTCCAAGACTTCTGTGTTATCTTCTAGACATTCATAACCATGTCCACCGTAAAACGTAATGCTCATCCATGTAGGATATAATACAGTTTCATCTAAATAAGTAGAATCTAAATCATAAAAAGTAACTCTAATTAGTCCTCTCAACACGATCCAACTTTCCTGGGTTATTAAACTTGCTCTATAAAGTGGTTTATGTATGTGAGCTTTAAATTTATGACCTGCTTGGGGAATATAAATAAATGCAGATTGCAAAAACATTTTATTTGGAGATATATCTTCTCTGAATATATAATTACCACGAGACCAGTCAGGATATTTATCAGGTCCATATACAATATGCAACAATTTATCTTTTTCTATCTTTGAATAAAATTTTCTGATCAATTTAAATTAGCCTTTCTTTTTATTTCATTATTAATAATTTCTTCTATTTCTTTTTCAGTTCCAGGAAAATATTCTTTTGATAATTCAACGAATTTACGTGCAATTATTAATAATTCATCCTTAGTTAAATCTATTAATTTATCAGCTGGATAATATTTCATCAAATCATCTGGTGTTATATCGTTATTCATAATAATGTTCTCCATGTTTTTCTTTTAATAATTTAATTACATCTATTTTTTTATAATCAGGATCTATTTTATGTAAAATAGTATCCCATTGATGGTAGACAGTATTAGAATTCCACAATTTTCTTTTACCAGCCTCTTTTATTTTCTTATATTCCGTTTGATTATTATCTAAATATTTTATTTTATCTACTGCCTCATCTACAGAATTAAACAATACACATTCTTTGTCCATATCATAATATTGTTCCATATCAGGAAATGGTTCAGTTACTAGTACACACCAGTTTGGTATTTCTACAACTCTACCCTTTAATTCTTTACCTGTGTTCAGTGAATTATTTGTAATACAGAGTGAATAAGATGAGTGATTCCAAATATCCTTTGTTACATCATAATTTGGATCTTGATCAATGTGTATAGTAATACCTCTTTTACTAAATTCGTTTATAATTTCTTTTCTATTTCCGTGCATTCCACCTGTATGTGAGACATGATATGATAATGTATCTTCAACACTATTTAAATATGCCATTGTAGTAGGATTGAATGCCCATCTCATTTTACAAAAACTGTCTGATTTTAATCCATCAGAAACATAATTTGCTTCTTCACCTTCAAATGTTAACACAAAATCTACAAACGGGATCCAAAATCTTGAAAAATTTCCATAGCGCCATTTATCATCAGATTGCAAAACTCCAACTTTTGTAAATTCCTTTAATCTAATTAATTCTGTGTGTAGGTGATCGTATGCTAAAACTATTATAAAATCAGGTTTATATTCTTTTACACGTTTATATAAATCCTCTATGTCATATTTCTCATATGAATAATAATTACATTCGTAACCCATATTTTCCAACACAGAATACCACCATATAATCCCCGGACTATAGTAATAACCTGTTTTGTCCTTCAATTGCATTATCCAGAGCATTCGCTTCATTAGTCATTACTTTCTATATGTTTGAATTTACTAATAGACTCATAAAATAAATTTATTATCTTATATAAATAATATTTTGTCTTAACAAGATGTTCCGTTCTAAAATGATCATATACATAATCGTCTTGAATTTTTGTAACTAAACACTTAATGTTGCCCCACCAGTTGCTATCTTTTACTTTTATTGTTTTAAACCCACATAGAAGTAATAAATTATTTAATGAAGTTTCGGTAAAATATGATATATGTACAGGAACAAAAACCTTTTTAGCTCTAACTTCTACTCTGTAAAAACTAGGTACCTCTATATAAATTTGTCCAAATGGTTCTAATAATTTTTCTTTTATTTGTCTTAATGCCTTACCTGGATCATGTAAATGTTCTAATACATGACTCATGATTATTAAATCATATTTTCTAGTAGGTTGGGTTTTAACAAAGACATCAATTTCATCTTCTATATCCAACACTGACATATTTATACTATGGTGTTTGTTATTATAATCATCTTCATGTAGGGTAATAGCATCTAAATGAACATTATTATAAAAATGTTTCATAGATATTCCTAAGTAATATAATACACCGCCGCGCCCACATCCAATATCTAATATATCAATTGTATCTCGTTTATAGTTGGTTATCATTAAATTATATTGAATAAAATTAAAAATATATTTTGCTCTGTTCATAGCATGTTCAATATAATTATGTTGAGTATCATAGCCCAAATTCTTATAATATTCTTTATTATAACCTGGGTTTTGACAAACAAATCCGCATGCACCACATACTACATATTTATGCCTACTATCTTTATAAATAACTTTAGAATAAGAATCTAATTCATTACAACATATAGAACATAGCTTAGGATTTAGTTTCATTTAAAATATCCTTTAAATTATCAATAACAAATGTTTGATCTTCTTTAGTAATTTCCGCATAAAACGGAAGCCAGAGTCCCCGGTTTGAAAACTCCTCTGTAATAGGTAACACCTTTGAACTAGATATTACAGGTTCACTACTAATTGCTTGAATATCCCATTTGCAACCAATTCCTTTTTCCTTTAATTTCTGTACCACTAAATCTCTATTATAATGTGGTGGTAATATAATATGATAATTTTGCCAGTTATATCTTGTACAATATTCTGGAATTTGATTACCAAGAAGTGTATCTAAATTCTTTTCTTTAATTATAGTATTATAATAATAACCAGCATTTGTTCTCAATTCTATTTCTTCATCTAAATATTTTAAATGTGCTAATCCAACTGCAGAAGCAATATCTGATAACTTATAATTACCACCTAGTTTATCAAAATATTCTTTATTTATATTAGCTGTTTTGTCTCTATCAAGTGGAGGTGAATTTGTACCGAATGCTCTATATGATCTTAACCACTTTTCATCTTCTTCATCACTTACTACTATCATACCACCTTCACCAGTAGTCAATACTTTTCTAGCTTGAAAGGAATAAGTAACTATGTTTTTTGTAAATGCTCCTATTTTTTTCCCTTTATATTCAGACCCAATTGCGCATGCAGCATCTTCAATTATAGGAATCCCATACCTATTAGCCACATCATTTATTGCATCCATATCACATGGTATACCCATTTGATGGACAACAATTATAGCTACAGTTTTATCTGAGATATTTTTTTCTATTTCTTTTGCAGTTGGTACTCCAAATATATCTACATCTATCCAGACAGGTTTCGCACCAACTCTAGGAACTGAAAATCCGGTTGCAACCCAGGAATACGAAGGAGTGATAATTTCATCGTCAGGTTTATAATTATAACCACCGTTTAACATTAATAATGCTAATTCTATCGCAGTTGTACCGTTTGAAACTGCTATATATTTTCTATCCGGGTCTCCATTATATTCCTTCAGTGCAGTTTCGAACCTGGAAATCGCGGGTCCTCCGGAAATCCAACGAGTCTGTAGTACTTTTTCTATTTCTTCTAAAATCAACTCAGGTTTTAAATAAGGTCGACCTAGAGGTAGATTTTTCATCGTTTATTTCCTTTCTTTTTTTCCATGATTCTTTAATTTTGTTTCTGAAGTTGGCATCTCGCTTGATTCCTTGATATATTGTTTATTCACATTTCTCTACTTTTTCCTATTCTTTTATCAGATCCAATTTTTAAATTCTTAATGTGTTCTTTAGAAAATTTTCTACCTTTTAATGCTAATCCTATTTTATTTTTGTGTTCTTGTGTCTTTGGTTTTTTCATTTTAATTATTGTAGATTTTTTGTGTTTGTGTCCACTAAATCCTACAGGTTTTCCAAAGTGTCTACAACTAGTACAGAAAGAATTATTTTTTATCGAGTAATAATATCCACCTTCACTTATATATCTAATAATCTCCCTACAGTTTGGATTATTTTTTAGGTTTGGACACTTTCTTTTGTAAATCATTTAATTTCTCTAATAAAATTCTACTAACCCATCTAGAAATTTTATAAGAATTTATATCACAATAATCTCTTAACTTAATATAAACTTCTTCATCTATTCTAATCGGTCTTGATTTATATTTCATATTAACTCCTTTATATATAAATATAGAGATTTTTCAAAATGTAACCAGTATTTTACAAAAAATTACATTTTATATTTATATCATCAATAGTATCCCATATATCTAAAATATTCATATTAATCTTCTTATCTTCTATGAAATGTTTCAATTGAAGTTCTAAAGTACTGTATTTTTTATCTATTATTATTTTATTGTTGATACCAACTATTAACTTATATCTATCTATAGAAATATTGTCAAAATTATAGTGAGTATCATCAAAGTATAGTTCATCATTTTTCCATATAAATGAACCACGTGTCCCTATAATATAAGTTGACCGTTCTTTAATAGGATATATCCACGAGCTAAACATATCAATTATAAGGTTATTTGATTCACCTACAACAATCACAGTATCATTTTTTACTGAATCATTAACAAATTTATTAGTTTTAAAAGCATTAATAATTTTTATTTTTCTGCAAAATAACCATATGAAAATACTAATATCATGTATTAAATAATCCTCAACAACAGAAATTTCACTTCTAATTGTTGGACCCATACTAGCTCGCGTAGATTTATATAAAAGTGGTTCTCCTATAATAGTCATATTTTTTTTAATATAGTGAGTAATTGGATCATAAAGAAATACTAATCCAGGAAAACAATTTATCATCTTACTTGCTTCAGAACTGCTTATTCCCATAGGTTTTTCAACTAGAATATTTCTCGGATTTATTCTTTGTGAAAAATATTGAAATAATTTAAGATGAGTTTCTGGTGGTGTTGCTAAGATAACATGGGTATATTCTCTATTTTGTACCTCAGTACTACGATTATAAACAGTAACTCCTTCTATCTCTGTCATGAGTATTTTTGGGTCTACTATTCCTACACATTGATAACCTGATTTTTTTATTGTGTTAAACCAAATTTTTCCCCATCTACCAAATCCACAAAGAATCACTTTAGGCAACATACTAATTTACCCTTTCGATTTTAATATTATTTTTATCAAATGCATTCATTCGTATAAATTTACAGTTTAGTTTCTCTATTATTTGTTTCCTTTATTTTAGCTGGTATACCAAATGCAACACAGTTGTCTGGTATATCTTTGTTAACTAATGACAATGCTCCAATAATCACGTTGTTACCTATTGTTATCCCGGGAAGAACAACAGCATTTGCCCCGATTTGGACAAAATTTCCTATTTTGACTGGAGCTCTTTTAATGTGTGTACCATTTATAGGATCTTTATTTAAATTTAGTCTTCTAAAATCTACACTAGAATGTGTATATATGTGAACTCCTGAACTAATAGATACATGGTTACCTATTTCCAATCCACCACTTCCATCAATTAAACAAAAATAACCCACCCAGACATCATCACCCCATTCAATAAATTCGTCTCCTCTAATAATACAAAAATCATTAAATCTTTTACCAACTATGTTTTTTAATTCATTCCAAGGTGGTAAAATCTTATCCATGTATTACCTCTATCTTTAAATTATTTTTATCAAACGCATTTATTCTAATGAACTTACAACCAAGTTGTTGAATAATTTCTTTTTAAATCTTTTTCTCTTAAATTACCAAGCGTATAGTGATGTCTTTCATAATATTCTATCACAACATTTTTATTTTTATCATAACCATCTAAAAAATATCCAAGTTCTTTGATGTAGTATTCTCCACCATTTTCAGCATGCTGTAAATTATAGCCATTTTCTTTACCATATTCTTCTATGATTTTGCATGCTTCTATATTATAATTTGGAAATATGGTACCATGTCTATCTTCTATTCTTTTTATGACAGCCAAACGAAGACGCTTTATATGTTCCCTAGAAAGTGTTCTTCCAACCAATGAATTTCTTATATTTTCTATTTGCTCCTTAGTTCTTTTTTTACCAGTATTTTTTAATATTCTATTTTCAATAATTTCTCTACTTTGTTTTTTTCCAAATTGATAATGTTTATCTCCACTGAACATTCCCTTAATTGATTTACTTTGTTTATTTCTAATTTCTATTGATTTTTCTTTACCATATCTTTCCTTATAAGTTTTATTTTTAATATCATCGTGATATTTTTTAATTTTTTCAAAAACTTCAGGTTTCTTCATAGCCAACTTAGTATTCATGGATATCTTTTCAATTGTTTCTATAGAATGTTTTTTATTATAAAATCCGTTTTTTTCTCCTCGGGTTGAACATTTATTACATATTTTTTTATTTTTATCAGCACTGTTTCTATGGTTTTTTTGAGTATGCCAAACTTTATTTCCACACTTAGGACATATCCTAAAAAATTTTTTCTTTTTCATAAATTTTTTATCCAATTCCACGTTTTAGTTAATCCAGATTCTATTGTAGTATTTAATTGCCAACCTAAATTTTTTAATTTATAAACATCACCTATTCGTTTTAACTCTATATCTGTTCTTTTCTCTGGTAATATTATTTTATTCAATCTAGTGTTAGTTATACTTTCTATTAAGCTTACTAACTCTGTGAGTGTTATCCCAGTCTGAGTAGAAACATTAAATGCATCATTTTTTGATTTTTTCATAGTCAATAAAATAGCATTGACGACGTCATCTACATAAATTAAATCTAAAATCTTTTCATCTGGATTTCCATATAAAGTTATGTCAGTTTTTCCTTTTTTTATTTGATTAAAAAAATTAAATATTATTTCAGTATAACTTCCTTCGGAATCAATTCGTTCACCATATACGCTAAAAAATCGATTTATTACATACTCTAGGCCATATAATATATGATAACTTCTCAATAAATTTTCAGTATATAATTTTCCAGCCCCATATATTGTGTGTGGATTGCAAGGATCTTCTTCTTTAATAGGCAACGTTTTTGGTGATTGATACACACTTGCACTACTCGCAAAAAATATTTTGATATGGTATTTACTTACCCAATCTATTAATCTTGCTCCACCTGTTGCAATATATTGATGTCCTTCTAAATTATAACTATTACATCTGTTGATACGAGTTGCAGCTAAATGAAAAACCCAATCTATGTCAGGTGGATTAAAATAGGTTTCATATTTAATTGTGGAAATATCACCATAAATGAATTCAACTCTTGGATCAAATAGTAAATACTGAATATTCCTCAACGAATGTGTCCGTACCAAATTATCGACAATATATATTTTTGGAGCATCTGTTTCTTTTAATAACCTTTCTACTAAATGAGACCCTATAAATCCCACACCCCCCGTACATATTATATTATTCATTTTATAATAACCCTGTTATAAGATAATTCATATAAATTTCTCCTTATTTTCTTCAACTAGTTTTGTATATTTATCCTGTACTCTATTTCCCGCAGCCTGTTCGTGTCCAGGGTTTTCAAATCCTCCATCGTTTACTACTCCATCGATTATCTCATTATGAGTAGAATAATTTGACATTCGATAAAACCAAGTAGGTGTTGAAATATAATGCCCTTTATAATTATTATATAAAATTCTCAACCAATATTCTAGATCTGCTGCCGCGAGGAATGTTTCTATATCTGGTGGTCCTATTAAATCATGTAATTTTCTTTTATACATTGTACCTGGTGCTAAGAAATAATTTGATAACCTTTGAACTTTAAAATGAGGAGGATATATGCCCAGCCATTGAATAAGTGCACCACGTGGAAATCTATAATCAAAATATATATTCTCATCCAACATAAGACCGAATGTATCATATGTTTCTGATACTTTATAAGCATTTTGACTTATAAAATATAGATCAGGTTCTGCTTCTAAATATCTCATAAAATAAACTAGAGAATACATCATCTTGACCAATATTATGAATTAAATCTCCTGTTATGTATGTAAGTGCACCTACCCAACCACCACTACACATCCGATTTCCATAATTAATATTAGAATAGATATATTTAATGTTAGGAAGATCAGTATATTCCTTAACATCTTCTTTTATTTCAATATCACCATGGTCGTTAAATAAAATATATTCAAATTCTACATGTGCGTTTCTGAGTGCTATTAAATTTAATATCACACTATCATTTACATAAGGATTTCTTCTAAATAAATTATGTATAACTGATACTTTCATATAAATCTTTCTTTTTGTTCTTCTACTAACTTAGCAAAATGTTCTTTTATTCTCTGAACAGCTAATTGTTGGTGTCCAGGTTTCTCCATAGTTCCTCTATTTATTAAACCATCCACTATTTCATCACCAACAGAATATTTAGACATTCTATAATACCAACTTGGCTCAGGGGTATAGTGACCTTTATAACCATTAAATAATATCCTTGCCCAATATTCAAAATCCGCTGCGCCTGTAAAATTATCTAAATCTGGATATCCTATTAAATTATGTAATTCTTTTCTATACATGGTACCACTTGCTAAAAAATAATTATTTGCGCGCGTTACTTTATATTCTGGAGGTGCCATCCCAAACCACAATTTAAATGCATCTAACGGATATCTAAAATCTAAATTAAATCTTAAGTCAGTCATGATTCCCAAAAACCTCAATGATTCATCAACTCTATACCCATTTGAACTTACAAAGTATAAATCAGGTTCTGTTTTAAAATATTTTAAAGCATTAGAATATAATAAAGAAGTCATTACATCATCTTGACCGATGTTGTGTATAATATCTCCTCTAACTAATCCTTCTTTTTCAGCTCCAACATACCCTCCTGCACACATATGCATTCCGTAGTTTATAGGACTATAAAAATATTTCAACTTGTACCCAGCATATGCAATTGAATATGATAAATAATCTTCTAAATCATTTTCTATTTCTCTATCACCACTATCATTAAATAAAATATATTGAAAATCTACACCTGCATCAACAAGTGCCTTTATATTTAACTTAACGGTTTCTAATATATAGGGATTTCTTTTATATAGATTATGTATAATACTTATAACCATATTTAACCTTTTTTATTTTCTTCTTCCCATATTCTACGTCTTAATGATGTTGTCGAAAATGAATGGGCATTGCGTTCATGCCAATATATAGGAATATTCAGTTCATAACCAGTAAATTGTTTACCTTTCCAATCAGTACCCATTATTCGGACATCAGGATTTAAAACTTTCAATAGACCTAATAATTGTTCCTCAGTTGTATATACGTAAATTTCATCAACATATTTAATGCCCTTCAACATGATCTGTCTTTCCTCTATTGTCTGAATTGGTTTATTTTTATCAGGTCTTTCCGAAGCGGGATTAATTTGTACCAGCGCAATCAAATATGTGCACATGGTTTTGGCATCTTTGAGCATCATTATGTGGCCTGGGTGGAAGATGTCGAAGCTAGAAGCCACTACGCCTATTATTTTTTTATTTTTTTTCATATTTTAATTCTAATAAACTTATAACCTAAACCTTCAAGATATTTCTGTCTATCAACATCTTTCTTTTTTAAATTACCATGTGTATCATAGTGGTGTTTCTCATCTATTTCAATTATTGTTTTTCTTTCTTCGTCTAATCCATCTGGAAAATATCCACTGATACAAATTTCGCCTCCGTTCATTTCATGTTTAAATTTATAGCCATTTTTATTTCCATAGTTATCTATTATTTGACAACCCCTGGGATTAAACCATGGTTGAATTTGACCACCAATTGATAAATTATTTTCTATTCTTTTTATAGCTGTAAGTCTCTGTTTTTCTCTTTCTTTTGGATCCTCAAACCTTTTTTTAGCTCGAGCGCGAATTTTTTCTATAGTTTCTATACTTTGGTGTTTTCCATACATTCCATTATTTTCACCCAAATTACCTTTGCTTATTTTTTTATTGTTTCTTCAGAAGGATGTATACCATAGCAATGGCAACTATTACATACAGTTTTTTTCTTTAGTCCATTTATATAATATCTTTTATTTTTATATACAATTTTCTTTTTACATTTTGGATTATTGTCTGGATTAGGACAATTTCTTCGAAATATCTTTTCTTTCATAATACAATTTCATTCTTTTTTTATTTATTGTAGTCCTATTTTTATAATAATATTTAAGAGATTTTTTTGTGTTGGCCAATTTAATCTCCTTGGGTGTTATATATAGTTTCTTTCTTCCCATCTTATATATAAATATAGGTAAAACAAAAAAAGTAAAACAAAAATTTAAACATTTTCACTCATAAGAATTTCATCAAACTTACGAAGAAATATTTCTTCACTATAAAATAAATTATAATTCTCTTTACATTTCCTAGATTGATATTCATAAAATTCTTTATCATCTCTAAGTTTTACAGCTAAATATTTAGCTGCTTCTATATCACCTTCATCAACTGACAATCTGGTATGCAATATATTCTGTGTATCTATTGAATTATATCCTATACAAGGTATGGATAAAAATGCACAATTAAGTGAAAACGTACCAGCTGCATATGTTCTCATCAAATGTACTGCATATTTAAATTCCGATAATATATAAATCCAATCAGCCCAAATCATATATGGCAAATAAGTTAGGCCAGAAATATAATCTTCTTGAGCTTGTTTTCTACCCATAGATGGGGCAAATATAGGACAGCTAAATTCGCGTGCTACAATATAAGAATCAAATCCTGAATACCAAGAACAAAATGTGCCACCTATCATAACCTTGGTTTCTTTTTCTCGTGGTTTAATATTATCTGTAATCATTAAACTTTGTAATGGGTATGTATTTTTTCCCGTCAGCCCTTTATAGTAAGGAACATCAGTAGAATTATGACATAATAAAAAATCAGAATCTAAAAGCAAATTGTAATAAAAAAACTGATTCTCTATAGAATAGGTGTGAAAAAAATCCCCAGGACCTTCTTGCATAATTGCAACCTTTTTACAATATTTTCTAAATAAAGATATCCAATCTAATTCTTTATTCATCTTTTCAATTTTTTTTGGAATAATAATTATACCCAAATCATAATTATCTTCTTTATCTAAATTCCAGGTACCGAATAAGGGCACATGATAAGCATCTAATGAATGCATCCAGCTATATTCAGTCCTCATATTAAGATAATTCCTAGGAACTTTACCAACAAAATTATTTTCTGTTATAAAAAGTATTTTTTTATTATTCATTTAAACGAACTAATTTATCATTTATTATAACTTCATTTCTAGCTAAACTAGGATCTTCAAGTAATTTATAATTGATATCAATTGGTATATGAATCATTAAAAAATCACTTTTCATTTTTAGTAGTTCCCCACACGATCTTCCCTCTATCTTATCCAATTCAACATCATAATTTTCAAGAAGATCTATTTTTAATTTGAGAAGTTTAATGTAATAAAATTTAGTCATATTATTCAATCCTTTTTATTGTTTTATAATATTCGTTTTGAAAAACCTGTCGCTGTATGTCTTTTATGTGCCACAGTGCAAACTCTCGTTCAGGTGGTAACTGCACATAATTTGTATTTCCGATTATAACTTCATGTACCCTATATTTCCATTTGATTTGTTTATTATTTCGGAATATTCTACCTTGATAATCTGGAAAATTCACAACTTGTTCATCAGCAACCCCTTCTATATTACTCATTACCCATCGCCACTCCTTTATATGTTGTTCTGTTAATCCTTTTACAATATTTATTCTGGGTACCCAAAATAATTCTACGCCAGAATTTGATTCTAAAATAGAATGTAAACTGTCTAATAAAGAAACATCTGGATATTCATCTGCATCTATATTAAATATCCAATTATTCACACATTTAGATATTAAAAAGTTTTTAATATTAGAATAATCTCCATCAAATTTATACCATGACAAATCTGTAATCTTACTTGTTAAAATTAAATTTGTTAACACCTCTTTTACTTTCTTCGTATTTTCAGTTTCCGTACTTATATCTTGAACTACGACTATTTCATCACCATTTTTATATTGACTCAGCAATTTTATAAGTCTAGAAATTTCTTCAACTTCATCTTTTACTAATACTGCATAACTTATTGTTTCCATTTTGTTCTCCATCTTTAATAATATTGATCAGGTTTAACTGAACCTGGATTTGCTTCCTCTATTCTACGTAAAACAAAATCTTCAACATTTTGTAAAACACACCCAAGAGAATATAATTCATCTTTATTTTTTTTACTAGAATTTATAATTTTCCAAAATCGATTAGATTTAATTCCAGAATATCTGCATTGTAATTGTTTTATTTTTTTCATATTAGTTTCCCAAAATTATATTTTACTAATTGTAAATTACCTATCTCTGTTATCTCATATGTTCTATAGATAGATCTATCTTTAAAATATTGTTTCAAATAAGGCTTTAATCTTGTATCATAAAAAGTTAGAGGTGTCTGAGAAGATCTATTTAATTCATATATAGAAGCTGCAAGTGTATCTTTTGTATTAGGTTCTACTTCTTCTGCTTCAGAAATAATAAAATCCCTAAGTTTATGAAGTTCTAATAAAGACATATAATCTATTACCAGGCCATGTAACTTGTGGTTCCACTGCTTGTTAACAACCAGCACATGTGGATTTGAATTGTGTACAGATTTATTATATTTGAAATAAATAATATTTCCTTCTACAATATCATTATATTTTGTAGGTATATATTCTTCTATTCTTTTTATTTTATGTTCACCGATAAAATTAGTCATAACAATCCTCGTTTATCATTCTTTAATTTCTATAAATTCACAGTTTAAAAAATTAATAATTTCTTGTTTTCTTCTTTCATCTTTATTGATGTTATTTTTATGTGCTTTCTCATAATATTCTATTACCACGTTTCGAGTCTTATCATATCCGTCTACCCAGTAACCGAGTTCTAGTATACGAAATTCTCCACCGTTTTCTGCGTGCTGGAATGAATATCCGTTAGCTTTACCATACTCGTCTATCGTTTTACATGCTATTGGATTGTAAGAAGGACACAGTTGATTACCATTTAATTTATTTTCTTCTATTCTTTTTATAGCTGCTATTCTTAGTTTTCTCTTATGTTCATCTGATAAAGCTCTGCCTTTCGCCACGTCAGATAGTTTTTTCTTATGTTCTTCTGAAAATGGTTTTCTCTTTTTACCTTTTTGCGCAACAGATAGTTTTCTTTTAGTTTCATCAGAATGGTGTATTCCTAATCTGTTCCCGGATTTACCTTTTTTTACATCAGATAATTTCTTTTTAGTTTCTTCAGATAAAATTTTACCTTTTCGTGCCTCAGATATTTTTTCTTAGTTTCTTCAGAATGATGTCTACCTTTGCGCACCTTAGATATGTTTCTCTTATGTTCTTCTGAAAGGTGTTTCCCTTTATGTGACTCAGACATTTTTGATTTAGCTTCTTCTGAATGGTGTTTTCCTGTTTTGGTTTTACTTATCTTTTCTATAGTCTCTTTAGAACGATGTCTACCAAACCATGGATTATTTTTACCTTTATTGGCCTCAGACATTTTACTTATAGTTTCTTTAGACGGATGCTTCCTAAAATTGGGATTATTTTTACCTACTTTAGAACAATTCGTACAAAATTTAGATTTTTTACATTTTATTATTTTTTTACAGTTAGAATTATTATTTGGATTTGAGCAAATTCTTGTCCAAACTTCTTTTTTCTTTTTCAATTAATTTCTCCATATGTTCATCTAAGATAGTATCAATAAAACTATTGATTTTAAGATTATTCTGTTTACAATAATCTTTAAATTTTGAATGAGTTTCTTCTTTTATTTGTATTGTTTTCATAGTAATAAATATAGAGAAATTGTAAAAAATTATAAAAAATTATAAAATATTTAAGCATTAATCCACCATTATTTCTTGGGAAATTAATCCTAATTTTTTACATGCACTTAAAAAATCATATTTATCAAACACTTCTTTTAATTCAACCGCAAATCTAGTTTCAAATTCTGAACCGTATTGTTCTTTCTCATCTTCTTTTATTTTGATAATAGGCACATATGACCATTTCCAATCTTCTAGTGTACCCTCTGGAAATATTCCTCCATCATTCTTCATTAGTACAATTGGAAACCAAAATAGAGAAGTATTTTCATCAAATATATGTAAATCTAATATTAATTTAGATGTATCTTTATTATCAAATATCTGCTGAACTATAGGAGAATTTATCTTATACTCTGAATTTGACGTATATCCACATCTAACGCATAAAAAAGTAGTCACTGTTTTATTATGAAGTTCAAAATTTTCAACTATTACATTTTCTGTTTTACAGCTTGGACAGTTTTGTTTTTCCATAATTTTATCCGTGTAATATCTGTTTAAATGGTTCAAAGGTAGAATTAAATATTTGATCCTCTAATATAATAACATCTTTTACGTTTTTATCAGAATCCAATATCATAACTAACCACTGCGTTTCTTTTATTGACTTTGTAACCAAATGATTTTCAGTTAATATTTCAACTTTTGGATCATCACGATCATATTTTTTAGCATTGACCAGCATTTTTGTAACTTTATTAATATAATACATTTTGGTTCTCCTTATTGTTTTTCTTGTACTTCTTTAATTTCTTCTGTTTCCTTATTATCTTCTTTACCTTCATTTTTTATTTTAATTGGTGTTAAACGAGGTAACTGTGGAATATTAAAAGTTTTTTGTTCTGCGAATTTTGGAACATGTTCATTAAATAATTTATCTAATTCTTCTACCATCTTATCTAATGAAAATTTTTCTTTGTTTTCTTGTGCTAATAACTTTGCCATAGGTACATATTTCTGATAATTTTTCCAAACATCAGTCATTATGTTAGAAGCATATGAATAATTTACATTAAACCACTGAGAATTTGGTTCAATAACTCCATTCCAAACTGCACTTGGATGAACTTGGGATATAGTACCTGGCAATAATATTGCTTTTTCTTTTGGCAAAAAATCTAAATGACCACTCCACCCACTAGCGATTATCGGTTTCTCACTTAAACTAGCCTCTAATAGTGGACGTCCAAATCCCTCACCTTTTGTAAATGTTATATGAACTTTGACTTTTGTATGGTTATACAAATCATTCATTTCTTCTTGAGTCAGATCACCAAACAGTATATATATATTTGGCAAATCCCCCTGTATCACATTTTTTATTCTATTAACTTTAGCTAATAATTCCTGTCTTTCAGTATAAGAAAAAGTATTTCCAGTCTTAAGTAATAGTGCAGGTTTATTTAATTTATTCTTAAATGTTTCCAAAAATATTTTAATTAACATACCTGTATCTTTTCTATCTGCACCCAATTCACCATTCAACCAGTGACCTACAAATAAGAAAAGAAAATCTTCTGGAAATTCATTTAACTTTCTTTTAATATTTCCAGTAATATTTTCGTTTCTCTTAAATACATTTGTATCTACACCTTCAAATAGAACATAAATAGGCTTCTGACATCGAAGTTCTGAAACTATATTACCCATTTGATCTTTTTTACCATACACAGAATTTTCAAATACGCTTTTAGCAGATTTAGATGGCACTATATTAAAATTCATTCTATTCAACCCCTCTAACCACTGAGGAGAACAAATTGTTGTTTCAACACCAGCTGTTATTCCTATATTAAACAAACCTAAGTCACCATTATATTCATTTGGAACCGAAATTTGAACAGTTATCTCAGGTTTCTTAGATAATTCTGGTCTTAAAAGAAGTCTACTTAAAATATCATCATCAATACCAGGTTTTAATACATTTAACGGTGTTGTACCCCAACGAATACTTAAAATTTTAATATCATATTTGTTTAATTTAATCAAAGAACGCACGATATCTCTAGAATGCGACCCGTACCCGGCCCGAGCTCTAACAGGAGAAATACATAATAACAGTGGTTTATTCATAATTATACTCCAATTTATTATTTATGTCTGATAAATTAAAAGTAGAATGTATTCCTATATAAATTTTACCATTAACTAGATTAGTTGTTTTATATACTATATAATGTTTAATTTTGTCCATGTTTTCATATATTTCATTTATATTTTTAAAATTTAATTATGCTGTACCTATTTCTAGGTTTCCATTTTTCCCAGGCCTTTTCCATTCCAGTAATAAATCTATTACACATATTGCTAGCACTCATTCCAACTTCTTCTTTTAATACAAACTTTCTTCCTTCTAACCCACGTCTTCTTAATTCATCTTTACCCAAATCATAAATTTCCCTTAACAATATTCCCGTATCTTCCCATCGTACTCTATCATCAAATATATATGGTGTAGGAGGAGATCCAACTAAGCTTCTAGCTGCTGGGAATATAGGAAATACCCATTCACCATGAGTACCTTTTATTTTGCCATCGTGATTGCTACCAAAGTCCTTTGTAAACTTTATATATTTTCCGTTTTCATCTTTAAATCCCATTTGATCTTGTAATCCACCTGTAACAGTTGCTAAAATTGGCACACCCGCCATCAATGATTCCGCAGTTGATAATCCAAATCCCTCTGCGGCAGCTATGTTTATTGTGATATCACTCATATTATAAAGATAATTTAATTCTATAGGATTAACTTTAGTCTCATGAAAATGAATATTTCTTTCCCAGCCACGTCCAACCATATTCCTAACCTCATTCAAATCTGTACCATTAAAATCTACAACATGAGTGTGCATAAGTAAGGCACACTTATCTGCTTTTTCTTTAGGTAAAGATTTTAATAATTCTACAAATGCCAATATAATATCCGATGGACTTTTTCTTCTTATATTCCTATTATTATAAAATACTATAAAGTCGAACTCATTTTCTCCAAATATCTTCTTTTTCATATCTAACATCATATCATAATCAGTTTTAATATGACCCTCAACCTCTCTGTTTAACCCAGGTTCTAGTTCTGTTGTGGGGTAATATTCTTTTTCATCTATACCATGGGGTATATATGTAACTTGCCAATCTTCTGGTCCAAATTCATTCCAAACATTCTTTACAATATTTTCTGTTTGTTTACTTATACACGCAATCCAATCACACGATTGATAATATGTTTTATTATATTCAGGATATGGTAAATTATCCCAAACGTGGTAAAAAAATATGGGCATTTGTAACCTAATTTCATGTTCCATATTATATAACCAAAGCCACTGTCTTGGATCTGTGAAGTGCATTATTGCATCAAACTTAAACTCATGTAATAGCATTCTTATTAAGTCTGGATCTCCATAATTATTATGAGGTTGTACCATTACCTGAGCATCTGTTATTCCCAATCTATTATTTAAGTCTTGGGATAGATCAAATCTTTTACCCATCTCTGGATGATTGATTGCAGTACCCAATTGAAACCAATTAAATCTATGAGCTGTTCCCATAACAAATGTTCTAGATGCTGTTCCTACCCCTGAACTCATTCGGAGATCATCACTAAGAAGTAATATGTGCTTTCTTTGTTCTCTTGGTATGTACTCATATCCATTTATTATCATACATCATCTCCTAAATTTAAACTACCTGAAACATATAAAATATCAGTTGTCATCAAGTACTTTATATCTTCGTAATTATTAATCAAATGAAGCATCTTAGCTACTACTTTTTTAAAATTTGTTTTTTGTTTTATGCAGTTTATTTTAAATTTATCATATTCATTTACAGATACCCTAACAGTTGTTAGTTTCTCATCTCCTATATTCATTAGTTTCCTCTTAGATATATGTAATTATATATATATCACTCTTGTAAAATTACATGGTATTTGTTTTGTTTGTTGATAGTTTTTAAAATTCTCGTTACCACATCATCCCGTTTACTAGAATATTCAAATATAACAAAGTTATCACAATAATCAACAAATCTCTTATAAATAGCAAAATAATATTTTGGAGAATATTCTCGCGAAAACATATATCTCTCCTCAATACAAAATGAATTATAGTTCTCATGATAAGGAATAAATTCACCGTAATTTATGTTAAACTGTAAACAGTAATCCCTTATATATTTATCTGCGCCGGATTTTCTTCCTATAGAAATAACTTTAATTTCATCATCATTTCTCTGTTTTATTTTCCACAGAAATTCCTTTATTTCTAATTTTTTATAGTAATATTTGTTTCCTATTATTCCTAACCGCACTTACCACTCTTTAATCTCTATAAATTTACAATTTAATAGATAAAGTACAAAAAGGTAACTATTCTGTCTAATTATTTTTAACTTTATTAGAAAATATTACTTTTCTAACATTTCGGTCAATAGCTTGCTGAGATTCATAATTAAGTTTTGCTTTAATAAAACTAAACAATTCAAATAAACTTATTATAAACGAATTTGGGTCATAATAAGTCAAATAAAATTTACAATTATCATCTTTTCCGGATCTAGCATCTTCTGAAATACTCAAATATAGATCACAGAATATTCCTTTTTTAAAAACACAATGATCATAAATATTAAGTGAATATTGTTTCATTTTATTATTTATAGATTCTAAAAATTTATCTTCAATTGGTTTCAACACCCTAGACTTATTATACCAAAATATTATACGTAATTCTGCTTTGGTTTCTTTTTTAAATATTTCTATAAAGTCATTTATACTATCTAAAATATCAGCCAATTGAGGTACTAATTCTATTCTAATTATAAACATATTCATTTTTTTCATAATCAAACTCCTACTGGGCATAACTCTTTTTTATTTTTAAATGGACAATATTTACAGTTGAAGTCAGATGGGTTTGCTGAATATTCTATATTTGCATTATAATCACCATCTTTTGTAACACGCTTTGCAAATTCCATAAATTCGTTTTTAACCTTAATCAACGTATTTTTTCCACTACTAGGTTCAAATTTTTGAACTCTTTTTTGAGGATATAATGAATCTTTATAGAGTTTTTGTTTAAAAATTAAAAATAAAATATTAACATTAGCTGGAACTATCTTTTTAACTTCTGAAAAAAAATGTTTATATAATTGCAGCTGTGCCTGTACCATTTTATTTGCTTTTTTATTTGCTCCCCATCCTCTATAAGACTTTTTAAAATCTACAATTACATAATTATTATCTCTTTTATCCTCTGTCACAAAATCCAATTTTGCAATAAATTTAACCCCTGGTAATATTTCAATATCTATAGGTACCTCATAGCCAATCATCTTTATATTTTTTTTACTAAAATAATCTGCTCTGTGTTTCTTAAACCAATGAATTATTTCAATTCCATCTATATAATATTCTATTAATTCTTCTGGTGTTGTAAAATCTTCTATACCCTTTTTTCTATATTCTTCTATTTCTTTAACCATAGAATCTAAAAGTGATTTTTCTAAATCTAGTTCGTTTGCTTTCTTTTCTGTTAACTTATAAAATGTATCTAAGTATTCCTGTAGGACATGGTGAAGTGATGAACCAAAAACCAAATCTATACTAGCAGAAGGTATTTTAATTTTATCTATATAGAGTAGTTTCCATTGAAATGGACATGTCTTCCATATGTTATATTGTGAAAAAGATAAGTGTATCATTTTGCCCATTTTCCTCTTAGGACAATCATTGCAATTTTAGAATAAATACTCATATCAACAAAAGTGTCTACAATCGATTCGTTTTTTGGTTTCTCATCTTTTCTCTTTAATATTAAATTAACCAATCTACTTACCTTATCACTACATCTAACAGTAATTCCAATCAATGAATTTTTGATATCCTCGTCTGTTTCTAGTTGTGTGTTTATTGCAATATTTGAGGGACCATAATCATGCTGTTTTTTTAAAAACATTAAATATTGTTCTGCACATATATTTCTAAACTCAGCTGTCATTTTGGGATATTTTTTCTCCATCTCAGTCGTTAATATTAAATCTTCATTAGATAATTTTATATCTGTTTTCATATTTACTCCTCTATTTGTTCTATTATTATATTTTTTTCTTTCATATATTCTTTTATAAGTTTACTTTCAACTGCTTTGTCATATGGGTATTTATAAACTATTCTTACTATACCACATTGCAACATATTTTTCAGACACTGTTGACATGGTTGAACAGTAGAATAAACTGTTGTTCCTTTTAATGAAATTCCGTTTTTTGCACAAAAAAGTATAACATTTAATTCAGCGTGGAGCTCATGTATTTCACTCCACATATGGTGTTCTTCTCTATCTGTCTCAGAATTATAATTTTTAAATACTCGATCGCAGTTTAACATTCCTTCTGGAGTACCATTAATTCCTGTAGCAATAATCCTATTATCATTAACTGCAACTGCGCCCACTTTATAAGTAACACAATGAGATAATGTTGCAAATTCCAGTGCAATATTAATAAATATTTTATCTAATCTCTGTTGTTTATTCATTGTTTTCCCTTAAAGAAAATTTTACTATTTTATTTATTAGTTCATCTCCAAAATCTGTATACTCATTATTATTTTCTACTGTTTGTAATATTAAATATAATTCTTGCGTTGGATTACCACTGGGTTCTATTAAATTTTTAACTAGTAACGGAGTACTGTCCGATATAAATTCTTCATTTAGCATTTTTTCTATATTTTCAAAATCTTTTTTATATATATGTTCACTTAATATATAATGAGTATATTTACCAAGCTGTAAATCAGGATATTTTTCTTGTTTTAAATGATTTAACATTTGTTGCTGCAACAAAGTATAAAAAGGAATATCATATATAATTCCAAACCAAACATCTTGTGATCTCATTGTTGTTGTAAAATTTAATACATCACAGTTTAATTCTTTATTTTTTCTGATATGAAATATACCATTCAATGTACACACAAAATCCTTATTATCTAAATATGAGTGTTCTGGTTTATTAAATCTTAAAATAGCTTGCCTAGAATTTTTATCTACAATAAGTGAATTAAATGCCCATTGATATTCTGTCCAGCCATGTATATTCCTCTCTCTAAATAAAAGATATCCATATGCACTATTTACAGTTCTATCATTATTTGCTATTTTATTCCAGAAAGTAGAATATTTAGAAATAAATTCTAAATCATTTCTACCTAAAAAATAGTATAACAATTCAGGATATAAATAATTTAACTTAGGACTTCTAATTTTATTTGTAAATAAGTTTGAAGTTGGATCTGTTAAAACTAATTCAACATTACAACACTCTTTTGTCTGGTATTCTCGTGGAGAAATAATATGATCTGGATTATAATATATTGTTGTTAATAGATCTTTATATATTTCTGCAAAATTATTGCTTACTATTCTCATCTGTAACCCCATTAATTAATTTCAAATATTCTTCCATTGTATTGAATGCATTGTTAGATTTTATATTATCAATTATAACAGCTTTTGCAAATTCTAGATAATTAAATTGGTTAAATATATCTAAAAATTCAAATTCACCATTTATTGTATCATATTTATTATTCTCCGGTAACCATTTCATTAAATTATAAGAATCTAAAATAACATTCATTTTAACTAAATTAAATAAAAATAGAGAAAAATCATGGTAACCTTGAATATATTTAGCACCTCTGTTTTTAAATTCCACTGACTTGATAATATTATCATGATCACATACAAAATGAGTATAGGGTTCATTTTCTAATCTAATAGGAACCGTGCAATAATCATTATAATTATTTAATGTAGTTCTATATAGAGCAGTACTGTCTTGTATAGAATCACCCCAGATTAAAAAAATGTCTGCGAATATTTCTTCTACAGTCTTCAACTGATTAAATATTTGAAGGATAGCATCTCCACTTCCATGACCTGATTCTATTTCTATAATCCTAACAAAATTATTAGCATATTCCTCATATAAAGTATTATTATTATCTTTATTAAGTACTAAAATAATATCATTTACGAATTCTATCATAGTTTCTATATTTTTACCTAAAATAGTTTTATCTTTATTATAAGGCATTAATGCCTTAGGTACTCCAGAATTAAATCTGGTTTGTTTACCCGCACAGAGAATTAGGCCCAACATTTACAATTCCTCATTTATTAGTTGTAACAGTATATTTGTGTCATATGGTGATTTAACATTATATTTAAAATTACATGCACTAGAAATATTTTCATCATTTCCATCTCTCAATTCATCTCCTATGTACAATGTAGTTTTTCCATATGATGAATTATAATAATGTAAAACTTTTTTCTTGTCACTATTAACAGATATAATATCTATACCAGTTAAACCTATTCTTTTGGCAACATTATAAAAGCGATTTTCTTTAAAAAATATATTTAAAATATTTATCAATAACGTTTTTTCTAATTCCGTAAGAGGTTTTATTCCTATACACGTAATATTTTTTATATCTTGTTTTGGCCAATCACCTCTAAGAAATATTTTATCTTTAGGTAAACCCAGTATGTCGCCTTGTAAATAAGACAGTGTTTCTTTAGTATTGTCCAAAAGTGCTGTTCTTATAACGGGTATACCCTGTTCATATTTAACTAAACCACCATCTGCCCAGATATCAAATTTAATATTATTTAGACCAGAACTTCCAAAATTCTTAATTAGTTTACTGTGAATAGTTTCATAATCATTACCTGAAACAATAATAGTAGGAATTTTTTTAGAAATTTTATCCAATAAAATCAAATTTTCTTCTGAAATCTTACTGTGTGTTGGATCTCTAGAATAAATAGTATCATCAAAATCACAGAATATAAAATCAGGTTTAGTTAAATTATAATATAGCTTAAATATTTCTTCTACAGTTTTAGATGATCTAGCTAAACCATGACCTAATACCTTAATATAGATCGTTATATTGTTTTTATTTTTAAAATTTTCTATATTCTGAAGTGGCTCACTGGCAAGATTATTAATAAATATATTTATATTATCTAATGTTAAATATTTTGATATACTATTTAGTAAATCACCCGCAGTTCTTCCTATTGAATCTCCATCTTCATCATTATTCATTATTAAAATCTTTTTAGCCTTAGATTTCTTCAATACATCATCTAGTCCAACTGTAGCATATGTTGGAATTAAAGAACTCCATTGAGTACCAGGTGCAAATATAATTAAATCTGCGTCTTTTATTTTTTCTTCAGAATATATTATTATCTTTGATGCTAACGCAGTCGTATGTTCAGATTTAGAACTAAGAGGATTAAATCGTTCAAATAATATATCCATAATATAATTTTCTTTATTATTATGTTTTATTATTCCAGGAGTTTCTGTTTCTATTAGTGTCCAGTCTTTAGTGATCGCACGCAACTGTAAATTATCTTCTGATATCAACATTACGTCATGTTTTATCCCAAAGAACTTCTTAAAATACTTAAACGTTTCATCATATCCAATACTATTAATCATAGATGCATATATAATATTTGAGATATTGATTCCGAAGAAATTAAATTTTTCTTTAAAAGAACTCGCTACACTAAAGAATTTAGTTGCTAATTCTTTAAATAATAATTTTTCTGGAAAATCCCAAATATCTAATAGTTTTAACACATCATGTAATTCAGAACCAAGAGTCAAATCATATCGCTTGTCACAAAATTCAACAATCGCCATATTCACGTTTCCTTTATGAGTAAGGCAATAATGTTTAAATTGATTTTTTCTTAAATCTCCAGGACACAGTACATTCATTACTCTTCTTACAATTCCACCTGATGCCCCATCATCTAGTCCATTGACAATTTGAGTTATCTGAAGTGCTTCTCCGGTTTTATCTAACGCATATAATCCTTCTAGAATATTAGAGGCACCGTGCCCACCTGAAAATATTACTATTTTTATTTTATCTGTTTTTATCATAGTTCTATATCTGTTATTTTTCTTTTACCAATTCCCAGTCCAACGTTGTCATAAATTATTACCTATGAGATTAGTTAATCCGTTTACAAATTCTTGTTTATCTATCTTTACTATATCATATTGTTGATCAAGTATTTCATCAAATTTTTCCTCAAATATTTTAATTAATAATAGTTGCTCAAGAACCTGATCCCTATCTTTAACATAAAATTTAGGCAATTCTTCTCCATATACTACGTGTTGAGGATCTAATTCTTCATCAATAAATGTAATACAATTTGATAATATACTTTCATAAATTCGCTGTGCTAGATTTCTACCTTCATACCACTTATCGCCAATTGATACAGTGGCATATGCCCTAGACATCTTCCGTCGAACTAGATTATGTTTAATTTGTCCAGTAAATAAAGGTGCTCTCAGTCCTTTTATCTTATTCTTATTGAAGTCTGATAGCTTAATCTTACCAAATATCTCAACATTGACAGTACATGGGTACCCAAAATAAAATTTTATAAGTTTATCTTCTCGTTTTTTATTTCTAAAAGTACCACCGTATGTCAAATCTACAGTTCTATATTCTCCTGATGGCGATTTTATTTTAAGTAACCTATCATAAAATACTAAATGCATTTTATATAAAGGATAGTGTAATACATCCTTATAAGGTACTCCTAAACCATCTAACATTTCTCTAACTGCTGTTAGGTCATACGGCTGTGAAATATAAATAATATCATCTCTAACTATTTCTATTTCTTCTTTAGAATATTTATTATTCCACTTATATTTTTCTTGCTTATTACTTACACCTTTCCAATGTTGTCGAAGTGGTAGCATAGGATCAAACATTATATAGAAAACTTTTCCCGGAAAAGAATTGAGCAATCTTAAATTTTTCATCTCGAGTTCCGGTTCAGCACCACCATAATAATTTATATTACCATTTATTACTATTAATGCATCAAAACTAGTATCATTGCCAAAATATTCTATATTCTGACCGTGTGCACCTGGTAGTGCAACATCTTTATTATTAATATGTGTATAGTAATGTACTTCATTGTCACCTCTAACTAATAGATCAATCGCAGCCATTACCTCACCACCAACTGCACCATCTGCATTGGCATTCATTCTGCCACCAAATTTAATAACTGCTAGTTTCATTTTGTTTTTTCATGTACATCATATAAAAATCTTCTTCTGAAATTAAGTTTAATATAACAGATCTATATCTATCAAAGAATGACCAATCATCAGAATATTGAAGATACAAGGGTTCTCGTTTTCCTCTTGTTATTATTGTATGTCCATGGGGTACAAAAACCGTATTATAATTAATATCACAGTTATTATACGCAAGATCGATCATAAACTTATATATAGTACCACACCAGCCACCAGGATTTCCTTCTGGGATTACCCAAGATTCATCATACGGACAAGTATCATCCAGTAAAATATATCCAGTTTCTGATAGGTGAGATAATGAATGATTATAATCTTTTAATACCTGTTCTGTGGTGTGCAACCCATCAATTAATATTACATCATATTTTTTATTAGGGTCGACCACTTTGAAAAACGCATCGGACGTCATATTATAATTAACATCAGACGTTTGTTTAACAGGATCTACGACATCTTTAAATTTACAATTTACTGCACCGAAACAAACTCCAGTTGATACTCCTATTTCTAAATAAGAATTAAAATTATTCTGTTGAATTAAATAATTAATAATATCAGATAATTTTATCATATTTGTATTTACCTTTAAATTTATGGTCTAAATAATAACCTGGAATTTCTTCTTTTACTAACTGTCTTCCTAAACTAGTTACCCACTGACTAAATAAATTAGGATTACTGTTTCTTAGCAAGTATGCAGGATGCCAAATTTTAATAAATTGTAATTTTAAGTCTGTAAGCTTTTCTAACTCTATTTTCAATTCATCATATTCACTATAGTTACCTAAGAAAACGATTCTAAAATCGGATTTATTATAAAAATTTTTGTATAAAGTAAATATACCAACTAATTCCTTATAGATATTATACCAAGCTCTATCTGGATCTACATAGTGCGAATGATAAAAGTTTGTAAAATATGGATATATTTTTAATTCTTTACATAAATTAACCAACATTTTACTCGATGGACCCAACAACCAAGCAGATTCTGCTTTACTTAAATGTGCACCAAAATGACCTGGTCTTTGACCTATCATTATTATATTATTTTCTTTACTTAAATTCCCTCTAGGAGTTGTAAATGCTTTTAATTCATTTACTACAAAGTCTAAAACAGTTTCATCATAAAATTTAGCTGCTTCTTTACTAGAAAATTTAAATCCGGGAAACATTATACCACTCATATCTATAAAATTCTGAGGTAATGTATATTTAAATTTATGTATACCGATTAATTCCCAATATTCATCTTTAAGTTCATTTAAATTGAACGTTGGTATAATAAAAGGAAGTAATGTTTCTTCTAACATTAAATTCCTAATGCTTTAACAATAAAATCATTAACCTCTTCTTTAGGAGAATTAAATATATTCACTATAAACTTATGATGAATGTGAGATTTTTCAAATGCTTCTTTAAACAGTTTTAATTCCCTAATCTTAACATCCGGTTCAGTAGAAAATGAATGACCATCATCTCTCTTTATAAGATTTTCTATTAAATCTTCAAATAAAAATAGATATACGTTTTTAAAAAAGTTTTTATTTTTAAATTTATTCTCTATTTCAAATATAAAATCTCCTGAATAATCTCTATATATTGGAGAATATACATACTCACCGATATGACACCTGTCAAATATTAAATTTCTGTTATTAGAATATGCTTCTTGCATCATTACAAATGCATCATTATATAACTTATAACTATATTCTCTTGATTGCTCTGAAGTGATTCCAGATATATTAGAAAAATGAATTACATAGGTTGGTTTATCTAATAAATATTTTAATAACATTTTTGCTTGGGTACTTTTACCTCCGGAATCCGGACCTTCAAGCACAATTACTTTTGGTTCCATATTATACCTCTTAAAAAAACGAATGTTTAAATTTACCTATATCTTCAAATTTTGTGGTAACCCAGTCTTGCTTAACATAATCAGTATTAGCAAAACTTAAATCCCCATTTATAAACTGTACGACATATCTAGCAACATCTCTAGCAACATCTACTGGAACATTTTGAAATAAGTGTAAGTATGAAGTTCTTCTATCTGATAAATATGTTAGAAATTGTGGTGGCATTCCCATAATTTTTATCCATTCACCTAAGGTTAAAATTCTTTCTTCTGTAGGGTGGATTGTATTTATATTTCTACTTGTCGCCGAGTTTGTATAATCTTTTACTATTATTGGTGAGTCATCCCAATAACCTAACTTATTTTTATGTTTTTCTATTTTCAATAAAACTTTTTGGTCCATAATATCTTTGACAAATATTTCAAAATCTAGTAGCTTATTGTTTTTAACAATCAACTCCATCAGTGTCAATGGAATTCCTGAATATAAAGATCTATAATCTTGACCAAATTCTTTTATAACATATTTATAATATATATTGTTAACTAATCTATCAGTTGCCTTATTTAATTGTTCATTTATTAAATAATCTTCTCCTAAAAACATTCCTAAATCTTCATTGGTGGTTAAACTATTAATAGGAATACTAGGAGCTCGTTTAGAATTCCAGAAAAAATAAAATGTACGAATTCTTTTCTGAGGAAGCCCGTGAAATCTCGCATCTGTTCTTAACATCGAAAATGAATAACCATTATCTACAGCAATTTTATATAACCTATCAGATATCTCTGATCCTATTTTGCCTGAAAATAAGTTATCTGTATTCTCACCATAAAACACCTTGGGTTTAACATTTTGCAGAACATATTCTGCAGTTAAATACATCCAATTGTTTTGTAATGCTTCGACTCCACGAGCTAACTCTGAGTCTTTCCCACTATTTAATTCTGATAACCCTGCACATGGACACAAAGTATTTATAAAATCGATATTCTTTAATTTCAAATTAATATTAGTTTTGTCAAGTATCTTATAATTAAATGATGGCCAATACTGCTTTAAATACCTTTCGTTATTTTTAAATTGTCTAAAGGAAGCAATAACCTCTGGTTCCTCCTTTAGAAATTGGTATGTTCCTATTGATTGTCCACCTATTAACGGTATGATAGTTGCCCATCTCATTAAACAATTCTTTCATCTCTTTCATCCGTCGAACCAAACCCACCGACTCCACGATCTGTTTTTACAGGATATAATTCCTCCAATGTAGGAATTTCCAATATTTCCGATATTACAACTGGAATTAAAATATACTGAAGCAACTTATCATCTTCAAGTATATCCTGAATTGTTAATCCCGTATTTACTACATTTAAATGAATTTCAGATTGATAGTCTTCGTCAATAACGCTTGCTAATATATCCAATCCTTTTTTACTTGCTACCCCACTTTTATTGTGACCTATTAAAGTATACCCATGGGGTATGCTAACGCAAATTCCAGATGGAATTAAAATTCTATCATGAGGATGCATAACAATTCCATTAATAGTTGGCCTGTGATAATAACCTGGATTTTTATTAACAAGATCCGTTATAAAACTTTCAGTAAACTTTGGGACATAGAAATCGATGCCGGCACTGCCTGGTGTTCCACGTGTAGGTGATTTTACATCTCTAACCTTTGTAAAAAATAAATTGTTTCCCATATAACTTTCCTCTTATAATTTTGATAATACTAACATTTCTTCATCCCACGCACCTAAAATATCATAGTAAAATCCAAATGGAGACTGTGCAAGTAATATTGGATCTCTTTTACTAGTAACACTTGAAAAAGAACTATTAGTGGCTATAACATAAAAAATAGCATCTTTATCTAATAATTCTTTTACCTTATCTTTATATAATTTCATTGTATCTATTGCTTCTTTAGGAAAATCTAGAATAAATAAATCTGCAGACTGCATTATTAATTCATACGTTTCTAATAGATTGTTTATTTTTTCTAAAGTAGTAGTAGTAAATTGACCAAAAAATGCTCTGTCATATTTTTTCTGTTCTCTAGACACATGACCAAACCATCTAATTCTCTTCTAGAATATGATTCTTTTATCAATTCTCTTCTATCATTCATCATTGCTATTTTTTCTTCTAAATTATCAGTTTCAAAAAATCTAGGTTTTTCCTCTAATTCTTTTAAAACATCAACAGGCTTAACAAATATTTTTTTAATAGTTTTTTGCCCAGTATACTCTGATGTGTTGCCCGCGGCCATAGGTGTTTGATTAATACCAATAGACTCTCCTCTCCAATAACCCGCTCTAAAGTCAAAAACATATCGATCATTTAAAGAAAAATCTGATATGTTTGGTGCAATTCCTTGACAAGTATCACCCTTTAATGTTAGATTAAATTTCTTAATTAACCACTTTTTAATAAAGTTTGATTTACCACTGTTCGTTTTTTCATCACTCATTTTATCCTCCAAACATTTTAGTTATTTGTTTAATTTCTTCTTTTGTTAATATTTCACAATATTGTTCTGCTTCTGACAGCGAACACCCATAATATATTGAAATTTTTTCTATATTATCTTTATCTATTTTATCTTTAGAATCTCTTTTGATATACCTCAGAAATTTATTAGACTTTGGTACAATGCCAGCATATAATCTATAAACCATTTCGTTAGATAGTTGTGGGGTATACTTTTGAAATATATCTACAATCTCTATTAAATTGTAGTCCATAGATAAATACCGATTAATCATAAAAGTACTCCAGGTTTTTCTTTCCTCCTCAGACAACGTAGACCAGTAATTCTTAGACTGAATTTTCATCAAATGATTTAGATGATCGAAAAACTGTTTAGACTTTTGGCTTTTCATCTTCTATTACACGGAATGGATTAATTTCATCATTAACATGACCGCACTTTTCACATGCAAATAATTCAGTTGGAACTATTACCGGTTTTGGTTGTCCTGTAATGAGTGGAGACAGTCTCTTCAAAACGAAAACCGTTTTAAAAAAACCATTGCCACATGACTCACATGTTAAATTAGGAACAGTCCTTAAGTCTACATTTAATTTTAAGTCTCTCCCTAGATTGTTATTTCCATTCATTATTTTTCTCCTGTTTTATTGGTTTAATTCCGTATTCGTCTTTACTCCAATTGTCACCCACCAATTTAAATGTTGTTGATCTTGGAAACTTAGGTACTAATGTCCCTATTTTACAAATCGAACATTTAGGCATATTAAAGTGTGCAGTTTGCCAATCAGTGTGTACATCAAATCTTTCTGATCCGCAATTATTACAAACAAAGTCATATATCGCCATTTATTCTCACGCCCTCACACTTTCATTCCAAACATAATCTTTATCAGAATGGAACAGAAACTGTGTAGCATGCTTATTTAGATGTAAAATACCATGTTCTTCTCTGCTATTTTTCCAAAATCTATGCTCTCTATTATTAGAACATTCAAATACAGAATTACCATCGAATATTCTCATAAATTTAATTCTCTTAAATACATCAAATCTCCGCCACATATAGGACATAGATAATCATATTTAAAATTTCTGGCATTTTTAATAAACATTATCTTTCCATATCATTACTATTTAATATACGCACGACACATGCAATAAAGGAGATCTCCTTATCTATCACAAATGATTCTTGATATTGTTGTTCTGCAATTATTAAGATTACATCTGAAACATTTTTTGCAATATCATCTATATTTTCATACATTATTCTATACACATCTGTGAATTGTTTTATCTGATGATTTGCTATTAATTTTCTAATATTCGCAAATTTAGTTTCACTTAATAACTTTTTATCTTTTAGTATATCTATTATTTTCAACCTATAATCTGATTCTAATATCTCATTACTATTTACCTCAAGTTTCCAATTTGTAATTGATCTTTGGGTTACATTTAATATTTGTCTCATATCCGGATAAAAAGAGTTTATCAATAAAACCACATCCTCAGGTTTATATATTACCTTTTCTATATCTAAAATGTTTGCAACTCTGTTTGCCATATCCGGTTTTGGCATTTGTCCCATTTCAAAAACTGTACACCTAGAAATTATAGGTTCATAGATTCTATTATAATAATTAGCAGTTAAGATAAATCTAGTATGTCTACTATAAGTTTCCATTAAATTTCTCAACGCTGCCTGGGCATTAGGAGTCATATAGTCACAGTTGTGAGTGAGAATTGTACCCATTTCGCCGATAAAAAAATTATGATTCGATGATACATGCAAATCATATAGGTGAGTGGGCTGTGTGTAATTTTTTATTGATTTTATTTTTATTTTATTCACTTTATTATTCCTTTAATCTTATCGAAAATAGTTGGATAATTTTTTACTATTTCAATGTTTAAGAAATTTAATAAATTATCTTCATTAATCCATATAAATTTGATGTTATTAGTCTTACAATATTTAATTACCTCATTCATTTTATATTTTTGTATTTTATATAAATTTCTTGGTTTTAATTCATATAATGTATTAGTGTTTGGTAAATAAAAATCAGAAATATATATGTGGGATTTACCAAGCTTATCACGATATAAAATTCTCAACTTCTCATACGATTTTTCATAATTTATATTGTTAGATACAAAAAATGCAGCTTCCCAAGAACTCCTAAACTTATACTCTATATTATTAATTACTATTTTTTGCTCAAAGTGAGTAAACCTATTTTGAGTCTTAGGAGTAAATTTACCACTTAAAATTAAGTTTTTAATTATTTTAGATTGTTTATTCTTTTGATCATCACTACACCTATATTTATCGGGGTTAATTTTTTTGTATTGTAAATAATGATCCCTGTTACAAAACTTTTTATGTGTTTCTTTAATAAGATCTGATTTCACTTCTGAAAAGTCGGCACATAATAAACACCTACTGATGAAATTCGGAAAATACTTTTCTATATATGAATTGATATCTATATTATGAATAAAGCAGTGTTTTTTTAAAATGTTTGATCTTGATCTAAGTGGTATAATAAACCCGGTAACTGGACATGTTAAGTATTTAATTTTTAGTATTGAGTAATCGTCATAATATTTGTAAATTTTATTAATTAACACATAGTCCGATGTATATTCGGTTCTTATCTTAGTCATCGCATCCACATGAGATATTCCATCTATTCTAAAAACCTGATATAGATTGTTTATCTCTTGAGGAGTAAACTGTTTAGAACTTATAATGTATTTTCTACGTGCTTTTTCAACACATTTAGAATTATGACAATATTTTCTATTAATAAAAATATCTGTTAAGAATGATGAATTACAATATATACAATCTTTATATGTGTAAAAACATTCTTTAGAAATACGTCTTCGTAAAAAGGATCGTAGAGTTAGCTTTCCAGTACGTATCCCTGTAAAGGGTTCTATTATATTTATCTTTTTAAAATTGTTTATATAAAAATTTGAATTTTGTATGATATATTTATAAAAATCACTGTCCTTATTCAACTTGTTCAAAACACGTTTCTTTCCCAACATTTTATTGGAATCAACAACGCTTCTATGTATACACTCATTTGAATTACATCTATCCAAATATCCTTTAAAAAAACTAATAAACATACACTTAAATCCACAATATTTGCACTTTGGTGCATCCATACCGTGCTCCAATAAGTATGCAACTTCAACAGTTTTAAATTTATTTCTTAATAAATTTGTTATACTTCTATTTGATTCAATTTTTTTTCCTAATATTTTTACAAACACATCTTTCTCCAATAGGTTTCTTAATTATATATATAGGTATGATCTAGAAAAATCACACTTTGTATAAAATTATGTCATAATGTGCATGTGTTTGTTCAAATTAGATGCTTTAACCATTATAATTTCGCCGGTCTCATTTTCAATATACCATCCATGTGTTTTTGAACATATAACAATTTCACCGGTTTCTAATTCTATTTCTAAACAATCATCGCTGATGCCTTTATCAATTAAATTAAAAGGCATATATTCTATTCTATTTTTCTTAATATTAAAAGACTTCACTAAATCTCCAGAATCATCTAAATCCTTAATTTTTATTAAAACTTCTTTACCGCATCTAAGAACAGAAACTGGAGTATTCTCATCTAAACATTCATCCAATATAATTATTTTTATTGTACTATTCATAGAAATAGAGATAGCAAAATTTTTAATTTTGTTTCTAACGGTTTCAATATTATTTTCATCAGAAGCATTTATATATAAATAGTCATCTGGAGATATAGTCTTTGCTAATATTTTTGAGATGGAAGTTTTTCCACATCCCTGTGGGCCAACCAATAATAAATGAGGTATATCCTTTTCTTTTATATATAATTTAAATTTATCTATAATGGGTTTATTACCCACAAATTCATCTAAATTATTAGGTCTATATTTTTCTGCGAACAGACTATTAATTTTTAATTCCATTATACACCTTATTTTTGTAATGCTACTAATTGATAATTTGTATCTATTTTATCATCTTCATGTTTAAATATTAATTCTAACATTCCAACTTTAAATATTTTAATTTTACACATTGTAAAGCCCTTATTAGTGTCAATTATAGATTTAAATCTTTTAGAATTAAAGTTTAACATAGGAATATCTAAAGTAACTTCTTCAGATTTTATATCAATATTAAATGTATGAGTCTTTTGTTCTGACAAATTGCTTTCATCTACATCAACCGTACTACCTTCTCTCATAGAAAATATTATTTTAGATTCTAATTCATCTGCAATTATTCCAAAAATTTCACACCTAGTAAAAGACGAAAGTGCCTTTGTAAACTTTGTTAATATATCTTCTGTTTCATATATAGTTATAAAATCTTTAGGATAAGTTACATTTTTTACACGTCGACCTAAACTTTTATCTGCTAATACATATTTAAGTTTAGAATTACCATCTTTAAAATTTAACGCAATTGGAGATATTGTTACATCAAAATTATTGTCATCTAAAACAGAAAGCATTTTTATTAAAGGATCTGTTTCATAAATAACGAATTCTAAATCCTCATGATCTACATTCTCACAGTTAACTTCTCCTCTAAGGGATTCATCATCTATTATAAATTTAACATTTAATATATTATCTTTAATGGTCCATAAAACCGTCTGGACTTCTCCACCTAGATTATACTTTCTTATAAAGCTTAATAATCTGTTTTTAGTAATATTCATTATAACCTCTGATTAAATATTGAAAAATTGTTTAGCTAACTTTTTGTATCTACTTGGAAATTTCCACTGAAGTGCTGCATATATATTTTCTATTTTAGATTTTAATTCACTTTCATATATACGTTGCCTATCAATATATGTATTTACAAAATCTAAAATTTCCTTTGGATCATCATATCCTCTGAATGCAATCTTATCTAAACCAAAATTATTATTTTTTAGATAACACCACTTAATCTTTTCTCCATTTTTAATCGGACTAATAGAATTATCTAAACCATAATACTTTAATAAATCATTAAAAGCAATTGCAGCTCTTACATGTGCAGGAGTAGCTTTCTTTATAGCAGAAAATATTCTATCTGCATAATAACCACTTACTTCATCTGTATATTTTACTATATCCGTTATTGAGGTATTTTTAGATACTTCGTTTATAGTAAATGAATTCAATTTGTTTTCCATCTTAACTATATCATCATCAATTTTATCCTGTGACTCTTTATCTAATATAGATATTAACATTTTTTCTAAAAATCCTTTAAATGCTGGAGGAAAACTAGACCTCACAGTATCTAATCCCTTAACTTCTAATTTATCAACTAATATTCCTTCTCTATTTACAACCTTTAATGCATATCGTTTCTTTGCAGTCCATAACCCAGACTTACAAATTAATTCTTGTTTTATATTAAATCTATGTCCTGTCGTTATATTTAATATTTCTTTAGCAAAGTCATCATATGAATCATTTATATACTTTTGTACATCACTAACTATATGAGATACTGCATCTGTAGCAAGTTTTTCATTTGAATAATCCAAATTAGGATATAAATATTTAAGTAATGGAGATGCTGAGAAATATACTGAATTATGTACTAAAATATTATTTGCAAAAAACGTATGTGGACTATCATCCATGCCCACATCAAAAACAACTTCTTTCTTTATTCCTAAATCTATAATCTCGTCTACTTCATCTATGTCATACTTTAATTTAATAATTTTATCACCTTTTTTTAATTTATTTGGTTTGATTTCCTTTAATTTTTTAGTCGATTCATCTAAAATCATTAAAGAATGATCTTCTGTAATGTCTACAAATTTACCTGATTTTGTTTTAATTCTAAACATTCTCTTGTTAATAATGTGTTTTTCAATATATTTCACCTTACCATATGATATTTCTTTATTATCTTCATCATAGTAGGGTAAAACTAAATTGTCTGGGAATATAAATTTTCTGTTAGAGATATCGGAATAGATATCGCATTCTCCTCTAATAGTTAAGTTATCAAAACACTGTAATAATGTAATTTTACCATATAAATTAGTATCAATAACACTGTCTTTTCCAACAGAATCGGTGTCTCCGGCTAAACAATAATTATTATTAGTTTTCAAAACATTATTAAAATATTCATCTCCTTTTTTCTCGGAAAATTTTATAATAGATCTACCTGTTTCCGTAACAGATGCGGCATTATCTAAATCATAAAATCTAAAAATAGGTAACCCTAGTACACCATAGAGTGAATTTAATAATACTTTTTGTATATTTTGGAGTCTGTCATAGAAATCATACTTGTCTTTTTTATTATCTTTACCAAATTTCTTCATTAGATTTTTATATTCTACTCTTTCATCGAACCACTTAGATAATATTTTCGGAATAACTCCTTCTCTTTGATGCGTTGATTGGTAGATAATTCCATTTGATGATATATAATATTTAGAAACTTCTAAAAAATCCCATAAGTCTTTAGTATCTACATCCGCTTCAACATTTTTTATAAAATTAAAAACTTTCCAAGTTCTCTGTTTTCTACTTGTAAATTCATTTGCATTCCAATCTAATATTTTACCAACCTTTGTTTCAGGAGATATATTCAGTGACATAATAATTGATGGATATAAAGATGTTAAATCTAAATCAAACACCCATTCATGAAATCCTACTTTTGGATCTTTAACATATGCACCTATAAAACTAACATCTCTAGTTAAAGTTCTATTTGGTTTATTTGGTGCAACTAAGTTTTTAGATTTTAAATCACATAAAATTGCACCTTCTAGATAACGAGAAGAATAAAATATATCCTCATATGGAATCCTGCCTTTATGAGAAATACCTACTACTAAATCTATAAATTTTTTCTTTTTATCTATTTCTAAAACCAATTCAACATCATTTATATTATACTCAATAAATTTATGGATATCCTTTTCATATAATTCTTGTAGAGAACAATCAAATCCAGTTTTACCTCTTCCAATTTCTTTCTTAGCTATTGAATCCAACCTATATGATGCTTCTTCTGAGAATGTAAACTTTTTATAGATACTTAAATAATCTATAATTGATATTCCTGCTATAATATATCTTTTTTTAAATTCGGAATATCTAATTATATTTATTGGTGACAATGTTTTAACAATCGCCTCACCTAACATACCTGCTATTCTATTAATTAAATATGGTATATCAAAGAATTCTATGTTCCATCCTGTTAATATTGTTGGTTTAATTAATACTATCAAATTTATGAATTCCTGAAGCATCTGACTTTCAGAAATACAAGCTTTAAGTATTACATTATTCCCTTTTGAATCTGTAAATATTTTACTATCATCTATTTTATTATCAAGATCTAATATAAAAGAATAATATTTATCGTTTTTGCTTTCATGAATACTTATTCCAGTAACAGCATTTTCAGCCTTATATACATCTGGTAGCGAATGAGATGTCTCAACTTCAATATCTAATATAACAATATTATTGTCTGGATATAAGTTATCAGGTGAATCATAATATACATCTATTAAAGTTCTCATCTCTGGAGATAAATCTGATTCATATAATTTATCTTCCATATTATTATTCCAACTTGTAATTTTTTTCACTTTAGTACCAAAGATGGTAGAAAAGTCACCTTCAGCATCTTCTATATATGCATATTTTTTATATGGGAATGACCTATATCCAAATTTGTCGTCCCATAAGGATATTCTATTACGCTCTCTATCATAATATATATTCGTATACATTAAATTTTTACTCTAATGAATTTTTTACAACATAGTAAATTTTCTATTTCGGCCTGTCTATTACTATCAGATTCTCTTAAATTTCCATTTTTATCAAAATGATGCTTTTCATCAATTTCTATAACAACGTTTTTATCTTTATCATACCCATCTACCCAATAACCCAATTCTTTAATATAAAATTCTCCACCGTTTAGAGCATGTTGGAATGAATAGCCGTTAGTTTTACCATATTCATCTATTATTTTGCATGCTTCTGGATTAAAGAATGCTGGACTAATACAATTAAATTTATCCTTCAATCTCGTGTGAAGTTTTAATCTGATTTTCTTTATTTTTTCTATCTGTTTTTTATCTGCTTCCTCTTTACCATATTTAATTAACCAACTATCATACATACTACTTCCATACATTCCAAAGTTTTTTCCAGACTCGATCATCTTTAATCTTGCAATTCTAATATTATTTTTCCACTCATCAGTAAATTTTCTACCTTTAAATATAATAGATAATTTTTTCTTCGTTTCATTTGAACATTTTCTACAGATATTATATGCATTACTATAGGAACAACAACTATGACATGTAGAATTTTTTTCTAATGCTATATAATATTTTTGTTTACTTTTATATTTTAAATTTACTCTACAACCTGGATTATCTTTAGGATTAGGACATATTCTTTCATAGACTAATTTATTGGGAGATTTACTCATTGAACAACTTTTACACATAGTATTTCTACGTAAAGCACCTAGATATCCCTTTTTAGTTGTATAATTTAATATACATTTACATCTAGGATTATTATTTGGATTCGGACATTTTCTTATTAATTTTAATTCCATCTTTTTTCTCTATATATTCCACAATCATATTAGAAACAAATCTAGTTATTTTTAATCCAATCTTATTACAGTATTTCTTCAGTATTTCATAAGATAGATCATCAATTTTAATTGTTTTCATAATATGTTCTTTATAATATATAGGAAAAGTGTAAAAAAATACACTTTATTTATAACTTTTATTTTAGTGAGGTTTGTTATTAATAAATATAAAATGAATTTCTATGAAGTTAAACAGATTGAACAGAATTTCTCCACCAAACTGGAAACATAGAAATATTATTTTTATAAAAAAATTCAAAATCTTTATCCAGGATATATGTTATGGAATAATCATCTACATTTCTTATTGAGCGTCCGGATGCCTGTATTATAGTTTTTATTGTTTCCCAATTATACCAATTCTTAATTCGTTTCATCTTCTCTATTACAAACTTATCTCCTAAATATGGAAATGGTACTTTCACTATTATTTGAAACCTAGATAGATTATCAAATAGATCAATTCCTTCTGTCAGGGAAGGGGAAAGCAATATAGTAGGTTCTTTAGAATTTAAATGAAAATTATAAACTTCCATTCTATTAGAAGAATCATGTAATAGAAATCTTTTAGTTTTAATGTGATCATATATATATTTTGCATTTTTATAGGTATGGGAAAAAATTATTCCTTTATCTCTTTTATGATCTTCTGAAAAAATTATATCTTTTATAACAACTACCATCTTTGGCAATGTCTCATCTATATTTTTATAACTCATTGAACCTACATTAATATAAAATATAGGTCTATTTTTCAGTTCAAATGGAGATTCCAGTGAAACAAATTCTGCATTGTGTTCTGGAATTCCAACATTCCTACAGAATGTTTCTTTATCTAAAAGAGTTCCGCTCATTAATAGTATTTTTTCACCCATACAAAATAATTGATTATAAGAATATCTAGAAGAGAATATAGGCTTCAGAGATATTTCATCATAAGCAGAATTTATACTCATTACCCATTCATCTTTATTAAATCTTTCTACACACCTATTAAGTTGACACATATATCTATCTATATCATCAAATCTCTTAACTAAATTTCTACCCTCTGGAGTACCTAAGATTGTATTCTTATCAGATGCTTTTATATCATTTGATATTTTATTCTTTAAAATTGTTAAAGGAGGTAGCAGTTCTGTTTTTATCCACAATACTACTTCCTGAATGCTTTTAGAAGTGCCGACCCATAGTATACCATAATCTAATATTATATATTTATTAAGCTTTATTGAAACGAAGTTGGTAATGCTTTCATCTACTACGTGACATTCATCTACAATTAACAATTTTCTCTGTGATATTTCTCCATGTCCATATTCTACGTGATTTATAAAAAATGAAATATTAGTTAGTGATATATTACCTTCTAAGAATTTTTTTTTATCTTTTAGATATACACAATTACAATATGTACCTTTAAATATTGAATTCATCCAAAGACCTAACTGACAAGATACTCCAACTCTTTTAACACACTCATAATTACTTTTAGACCAAACACTTGGTAACCAACTAAAATCTTTTTGATACTGCTGTTGTAAAATTTTTTGTGTTGTCAGTATCCAAGATGTTTTATTAAAAATAGAATTAGACACACCTATATTTTCAAAATATTTGGATATTGTTATTGCAATCGCGGATTTTCCTGAACCAGGAGGTCCATTTAAAAGAAAGTACCTTATGTTGGAATTAACAAAAGAATTTAAAATTAAATTAATTGACTTTTCTTGAATTGGCCTTATCTCAGGATATGGAAAATATTGTTTCCAGTCTTTTGTAGTAACCATAAACTCTATTCACTCAGTAGTTCTATTTTTCTAATAGGATATAATATAACCATTTTAGTTCCTTATTTTGTAATCTTATAATACTCTGTGTCTTGATACAATTGATTCTCAATTTTATTTACAAATTCTTGAGCAATTTTTTGGATATCCTTTTTATTATAATCCTTATTATCTAATGCTTCGATTGTAAATGTATGGGAAAACGTATATTTATTTTTTCTATTTGGATTCAATGCCTTATCTGTTGTATCTGAAAGATAGGTAATATAATCAACTTTAAAATTATCTACTGCTATACTCTTACCTTTTATCCAAATTCCTCTTTCTGAAAACATAGGCTGAATATGTTCAGTATAAAACGAATTAAAATCTGCCTTTTTAGGATTGTCAGGATCTGTATAATCTAATTTTATTTTATTTAGATCGAAGACCACATTATATTTAAAGTCGATATCAAATATTGCAGGTTTTATTTGATATGACCAATGATAAAATGCTCTAGTTTTCTTAGAAATCAGGGGACCACCTTTTGAAACACTTTCTGCTTCATCTAATTTTACTAATTTTATTAGTTTTTTAGGTTCTATTTTATGTTTAAGAGTTTTAAAATAAACAGAAAAACCTGAGTCTAATATCTTCTTATTTTTCATATTATAATATATCCTTTTTTCAATTTAAAGTTAACAGTTTTTATTATAAATATAGAAATTCTAAAATTTAAAAACATTTAGCCCATCCACATTGTAAGTTTGTACATGTAGTACACCCTGTTTCGTCATATATAACAGAAGAACAACACTGAGGACATTGAATTCCAGTTACTTCTCCTGCCTTTATATATTTCTTCAATACGCGAGCAGCTGCAATTGTTAATGATTGTAAATCTTCTGCAGATTTACTTAATTGTTCTACCAAAAATCTAATGGGTACGCCGTGTCTAAGCGCAGTAGAAACCATCCTAAACAATTCTGCTTCTACAGGTTTAAAATATCCGGAGAAATCTTCTACTGAAATATCTTCACCTATATCTAATTTATATTGACCGCGTTTAACCTTTTCAATTATACCTTTCTTATGAACAAATTTAAAATTTAATCCATTCATTTTACCGCAAAAAATTTCATATGGGGCTCCATTTAATAAACCAATAGCAACAATAAATTTTTCAGTTTTAACTGTAATATTATAAATATCTGCTGGTAATTTTTTAAGCCTCTTCGGAGCTGAACTAGCTTTAATAAAATCTAATGACATGTTCAATTCTTGCAATTCCCCTTCAGTAAAGTTCTGTGGTGTTATAATGGTATTTTCTGATAATAATTTATTCGCTAATTCTTTAAATGGAACATAAGAAATAATCCCATACATTTTTCTATCAGGAAATGCAGCAATAGATTTTACTCCACCTTCATGTGCTTTTAATATAAACTCATATACATCTTTAGGGTTGCTACTCTCCGGTAACATGTATGTTACTGAGATAGAAGAATCAACTGACTTCATTGCTCTAATCATTAAATCTAATTTATTTAATGGATTTATTTCAGTTGCAGATTTAAAATGTATGTCTAATTTAGATTTATTTTCATCTATGAATTGTGCTATTGGTATACCATATTTTCCATCCCACGTATCTTTAATAGTGTCTGATTTCATTGGAATAGGAATTCCTGCTGTGTCAAATGCTTCTCTCACAATATAAGGAACTATGAAATAATATTCATATTTACCACTTATTCTTGTTCTCTTCCAATAATATATTCCAAATGATGGCTCGACTCCATAACCCATACCCATATGTCTGAACATAAGACTTAGAGTGCCACATGGAGCTATGGTGGAAACAGTAACATTTCTCATAGTATTAAATGTTAATTCTGGCCATCTCTTAATAAGTTGTTTTATAAATTTAGATTTAAGTATTTTTTCTTTATCAAATAATTTAAAATTTCCTTTTTCCTTACCTAAATTAACAGTAGATAAGTATAAGCTAAAATTATAAACATCTAAAAATTCCTCTACTTTTTCATTTGCTATCTTACTTCCGTATTCCAAATTTAATTTAAATAACCACCCACCGATATTTGTAACCCCTGCACCTGTTCTTCTTAGCATTTCATTTGAAAGTCTTTGATGAGGAGTTGCATAAGTATGATAAACCAATTCACATGAAACAACATTATCTAAAAATCTATTTATAGATTCTCCTATTAAAATTAACTGAGGTCTATATGTTGATGAATTTGTTTCGAATTTCTCCATATTTATTGACGCTAAGAAACATCCTCCGTCTCGGTTTAGGTATTGTTCAGAATTGTGTATGACTATTCCATCATTAACAATAAAATTATTATTGTCTTTGATCTCTATATCATATAACCTTTTTATTTTATCACATATTTCTATAGATAATAGTTTACCCATTATTTATCTCCAGTTTCAGATTGTCCAAGTTTCCAAAATATTTATTAATAATATTAATATTCAACCCAAAGGTATTTGGAATTAATTTATTATTTTTATACTTATCTATCAACGTACTCATACTATTCAAATTTATATCTTCATTCATTATTTTCATATAACCCAGTATTCGTTTTCTATATGTTTTTTTTGCAATATCCGCATAATCGACATACTTTCTTTTACCTATTCTCCATGTATATTTTTGTTCACAACTTCCAGAACATGTTAATCTCTTAGATGATTTTCTTTTTTTAAACTTTGATTCACATATAATACAATTACAATTTATAATAGGATCTAATATGTTTTTTAATTCTAATCTTTTTATTTTTTCTATCTTTCTTAATTTTCTATATTTTTTCTTTACATGATCTGATTTACTACTATTCCAAAATGCCTTTATATTTTCTGAATGTTTTCTTTTTGTGGTGGGGTCCTTCATATATTCTCTAGTTTTATTTCCTATTTTGTTCTTTGTTTCTTCTGTATGGTGCATTCCATACATTGGATTATGTATACCAGAAAGTATGATACTTGAATTTATACTACTCTGCCTCCACACATTCATATCATCAACTGAACAGAATATATAATTTTTTCTTAAATCCTTTCCTGTTATTAATTCATACTCTACGTTTATATTCTTAAAATACGGAATATAATCTAAATATCTTTTAAAATCATCTTCAGAGTTTTTTAACTCTATTATTTTTATCAAGTTTTTAAATATATTATCTGAATATATAAAAAAATCTGGTTTATAATTTTCTTTGTTAATCCTAAATATTGTTTGTTCTGTTAAGAAAGGAATTTTATTAAAATCTAATTCTTTAGCGAAAACAAATTCTTGTAAAGATCGTAAGAACACATTTTTATTATATTTAGTGGTATACCAACCACTATATCCTCTTCCTAAACTATAGTTTCCTCTTTTTATTCTACCTTTCATCCTTATACAATTATTCATAATAAATCTCCTATTAAGTATTGTTTATTATAAATATAGAAGTCTATAATAAATGAACAGTATTTTATTTATAAATTACTATGTTATCATCTTTAGACAAACTAATAGCTTTTACAAATCCTCTATTCTCTGTTAATATAGGATGATCAGATGAGCACTCTATTCTATAAATTTTTCCTTCTTCTTCTATTTCTAAATTAACAGTAACATCATTTCTATGTTGATATACATTTGATATAGGTTTAAACTCATATAATTTTTCTTTAATATTATAGCTCATTCCTAATAATGTTTCTTTTTTATTAATCATTGTATCATAAATCTGTTCCATCGTTAACCATCCCTTGTCAGTCATCACCTTCGTTTCTTCTACTACACAACAGGCATTTGTAGAAATAATTCTAGGATCGAATTCTTTATTTTCTGGATCATAAAAAACGTCTGAGTTTGAGTACTCTCTGGCTATGTCAATATTTTGAATTCCTGGTTCTGCATTGTTACTCATATTTTCGGCAATCAATTCTAAAAGCTTTCTAGCATTAACCGTTTTTCTTATAACCTGTTCTTTTTTATCGTGCGTGGCAATTCTATACCAAGACTTAACTTCTTTATCCCATAAACAATCTATGTCTATAGAATGTATATCCAAATATATTTTGTCACCTTTTTTAGTTTTAGATACCTTAAAATATAATTCCCAATCTTCATTCTTTTCTGCTGCTTCGTAAAATTTATTTGTAATTTGAACGCTAATGTTAGCATTTTGAATTGTAGTGTAATCAGATTTAACAGTTATAAATTTTTCTATATCTGGGTGGGAACAAGATAATGAGAAAAGCATTGCCGGCCTGCGTCCGTTTTGCCCTACACAATATGCCATACTATCTAACCACTGTAGCCAGTGTAATACTCCAGTACTAGTATTAGCAGAATTTAAAACTGAGGATCCTTCTGGACGAAGTCGTGAACCATCGATTCCTGATCCTTGACGATATGCAGCAGCTTTTGCTAATGTATAACCTGTATTTTTTATTATAGATTCTAAATTATCCCATTCCTTATTATCATCTAGGACACCCATTGAAATTGTAGTACAATTAGATAATGAAATTTTTCTACCAGAACCTGCTCCTTGCATTATACTCCCAGCAGGATGCCACCAATCATTATAAATTTCATCGAACCATTTTTCACTCCAATATTTTTTAAGTTCTTCTGTAGCCTCAACAGATGCTACAAAATCACATACTCGTTTGAGGGCTTTTACGTAAGTTTCTTCTGGATAGGCTGCATATTTTTTATTATAAGCATCAATAGAAAATTGATTTCCATTGAAATATTCTTCATTGGTAATATTTTTTACATCTTCAAACTTTATCATTAAAACTTCTCCAGTTAGGTGGTATTTATAATTTAAAAGTTATTAATTAATTTAAAATAGATTTAAAGTTTTAAAGTTTTAAAGTTTTAAAGTTTTAAAGTTTTAAAGTTTTAAAGTATAAATACAGTATTTATAATATGGCTAGCTATTAAAGGGTACCTTTAATAAGGATATCTAATATATTTTTAGATTCAATAACGCGTTATGTGCACATATAATAATTAGTAGTCGAATTTCTTTTTTACTAAAAAATTTTAAAATATTTTTTATTTTTTTCTTTTTTTGTCAGAAAACAATCTTTCTCTTATTAAACTCTTTATATTATCATCTTTATTCATCTGACCTTTAGTTTCTTTGCCTAGTAAAGATGATGGATCATGAATTACAGAATTTCCATTTGAAACATCAAATTTTGCAGGACATATTATTTTATCAACTCCAAATCTGTTTTTTATTATAAAAATTCTAGCAGTTTTATGCATTGCATCCTCTATTTTACGTGAAATAGAAAATATAAAATCTCCTGTCATTATTTTACTGTAATCTTCTGCAATTTGTTCTCCTGAAATAAACTCTGTTGAGGAACCAGAATTATGCACATATATATCATTTGCAAAAAACATATGCGTTTTTTCTACTTCAATATCTATTGTTGGCAAATCTCCTACTAATTCTATAGACTCTATTTCATCTATTATAAAGTCCCCCTTCTTTAACCTATGTTTCATTTATATTTTCCTTTATAAATTCAATACAATTATCAAGTATTAATTCTTCGTTTAAACTATAATCTTTTTCTTTAATTCTCAATACTTCATATCCTTTGCTAATCAATTTTTCTTCTCTGAGTTTATCTGCTATAATTGTAGTTTCTCTGCTGTGCCAATAATCACCATCAAATTCTATTACAACATTGCACAACTTAAAATCTGGATAAAAGATATCATAATCATTTATGTAGTATATTTTTTCTTCTCCACCAAATTCAGCAAATCTACAATATTGCTGGGTGATTTGAGGTAGTAAATTATAAATTGACCAAAATAGTTCCTGAGAAACTTTACTATAATATGTCGATCGATGGCTTCTTTTTAATTTTTCTAAGTATTTTTTAAATTTTTTGTTTCCTTTTTTATCTCCATATCTACTTATAAAAGAAGTTAATGATGTTTTATTCATTGAAGCTATATAATTTTGCCACTCTATTTCTCCTTGTTCTTTCCCGTATGTATCAATATAATATTGCTTAGAGAATCTATACTTCTGTTTTCCTATAATAAAATTGTATTTTTTAGTTCCTTCCTCTTTTCCTAATCTATTTACCCAAAAATTCAGAGATTTGGTATTTGATGGTTTATGATATTGTTTATTTTCTTTATAACTATGTTTCCATTTTTTTAAATATGAATTCCATTTATCTGTTCCTTCTTCAATTCCATATTTATTTATCATTATATGTTTACCAATACATGCCTTCTTACGTGATAATTCATTAGCTTTATCTATTCCGTGCTTTTTTGCATATTTTTCTTTAGTTACACTAATACCTTTTCTTCTTTCTAACCACAATGTATGTCCATTGCTTTTTCCATATCTGGTTACGAAAGAATCTAGTGAACAAGAATCATGCTTTAAAATATTTTTAATTTTAATAAACCTGTTTTTCCAAGTAGGATCAAATTCTACATCATACTTTATAAAGTTTTCTATTATATATCTATTTGATGATATATATTTTTATCAAATGAATTTAATATGTCTACCAGTTGCTGTTTTTGTTTGTTAGTTAATCTATATGTTTTAATGTTTTTGAATTTTGTAAAATCATCGAATGATATTGTTTCCATGTATTTTCCTATTTTATTATAATAATATATAGAAAAATAAAAAATTCTTATGAACTAGGTGTCAATTTTTGCTTTTTAATAAATAATTTATCACCTGGAACTAGACCACTATCAATTGATTTGAACTTATTGTATTGAACTGGAAATAAATGCTTAGCAGAAACCAAAATTTCTTTTCCTCCCTTTGTTTTGATTTTATAAACGGGTTGTTTTTCTATAGGATATATAAATGTTACTTTTTTAAACCCAGCATGCGTTAATATTTTATCTCCTACAGTAATATTTACTATTTTTATAGTACCCTTATCACATGTTATAACATTTGTATCTAAAAATAGACAACGGTTTGCCTGACTTCCAGTCCAAATTGGTACCTGAAGTTCACCAGCCATTCCTCTTAGTTCCTCATATATGTTACCTAATTCTAATCGTTTGTCTTTGTAAAATTTTTCTGGCTTAAGTAAATCAGCATAATCTACTACAATTAAGTCAGGGTTTAACCCCATGGATTTATATTTTTTAACATGTGTAATTAGAGTATTAATAGATGCACGTTTTGTTGGGTATTTCTTTATACATAGTGTTGCATTTTTATTCTTATATACAGTAATTTTACTATCTATTTCACTTAAACTATATTTTAAATCCATACTCGGTATACCAGTAAATAAAGAATAATATCTTCTTGCAATCATTATATCATCTAGTTCTAATGTATAATGGATTATGTTTAATCCTAATTTTAAACCATGCGACCCAACATTGCATAAAAACCATGATTTTCCCGCTCCCGGTCCTCCAACTATTATTGATAAATCCCCAGGTGCCAAGCCTCCTTCTGTCATATCATTTATTATGTCCCATGGAGTTGATATAGTTTTTCTCTTAAGTTGATTCATTACAGTGTCTGCTGTTTTGTCTAATAACATAAGACCTAAATCTCTACTTTGTCCTACTTTTTCTGCATCTTCGAATCTTTTTCTAATCGCAGAATAATTTCCTTTTTTATAATCATCTAAGGATTGATAAAATGTAATCTTGTAGTGCTGATTGATACAGAACTGAATAAAGTTTTCCTTTATATATTGCAGGTCTTGTGCATCTTTATAATCAAGCGCATCTGATAATCTCTTTATGATTTCTTCTTTAAATAAATCATTTGTTTCTTTTTCTAGTTCACATTTAAATACATCTAAAGTAGGGGGTACTTTAAACACCTCAAAGTGCTGTTTGATTATTTTTACAATCCATTGATTCGCTTCAGATTCAAAATATTCTGTAAATAAAACATCTTCTATCTGTTCTAAAAATGGCCCATCAGTAAGCAAAGAATAAATCGTTTTCGATTGATATGATTGACCAAAATTTGCAAGATTATCTACTTCCACTTAGATGTTACCATTCTTTAATTTCTACAAATTTACAATTTAAAAAGTAATAAAATTATTTATTTTTCATCGCGAAAAAGTTCAAACGGGCAAAATTTAAATTTACCCATGAGTTTATGTTCGGAAATGAAGACCAAAGTTTGTCCTCTAATACTAGTTCTTGAATACTATGGTGATCTAGTTTATGAGGTTTAGAATTGAACTTATCTAAAATATGTAAAGCAGCTGATTTGCTTATATTACCTCCAGCGAGCCTCATAAGTATGTAATTTAATTCATATTGTTTACTATTATCTAGAAGTATTCTGCATAATCTGGAGCTATCCTGGTGCTCCTGAGCATACTTTAATACATCAGTTGTACTATATTGGGTTGTTTCAGTTAATAAAGGAAAATTTTTAATTCCTGTCTTTTTTCCTATACCTTTTATCTTTGGTAAGTTATCACTACTGTCACCGTTCATAGCCTTAAATAATAAAAAATTATATGGCTGAATATTAAATTCATTTATAATATCATTATATTCAGTCATTTTCTTTTTAACTGGATTCCAAATTTTTATTTTTTTATCTACTAGTTGATAAAAATCTTTATCTGAAGACATTATAAATAAACTTTCAGTATCATCATTTTCTCTGCATAACTCACATATATATCCTATTGTGTCATCTGCTTCGATATTATCTACTGAAATTACTGTACATGGTAGTTGACTTAAATATTTTATAACCCTCATTAATTGATACATCATCTGTTTAGATTCTTCTGCATCATCTGCCCAATTATGGGTTCTATTTAAACGAACGCCTCGTCCTCTATTCTGTTTATATTGTGGATATAGTTTTCTCCTACGCAAGGAGCCGCCCTTCCCATCGAAAGTAACTATTAGTCTAGTTGGTCGAAGCGTCCGAATTGCTAAACCCAACGTCTGTAAAAATCCAACAATTCCTCCAACGTGAGTTCCGTCTTCATTAACAGTTGGCATAATGACCCAAATTCTAATATAATTATTTAAACCATCTACTAGTAATATTCTAGAATTTATGTTTTGTGAACTTAAACCTCTATTGTCTTTTTCTATTTCATCTAAAATAGCTCTAAACTTATCCTTCATCTTCTTCATCGCCTATATACTTCAGCTCTTCTTTATCCATAGGAATAAGTTGAGACCTGTTCTTATATTTTAGAAGAATATTGTCAACTAATTTTGTATATAAGTATTCCTTTTTTTCCGAATTTTTTAATATTTTTTCTTCAAACGACGGTAGTTGGAAAAAGTGCTCAGGTTGATTTTCATCAGTATCTAACATGTTCCATCCCTTCACTTCTTTCATTTTTTTACCAACATCATCCAATTTTTTTGCAGGAATTATTATTTTATATCGTTTTCCTTCTTCAAACCAAGTTGAAATAGGATCTAGTCCTCTATCAAAATAAATATCAAAGTTACATGAATTATACATTGAACCAAATCTGCTCTTTTTTACAGTACAGTTTACCTTAATACCAACAGTTTTGTCCTTCAATTTTATCTGAGATAACATTTTTAATCTAAGTCTGAGTGATGCATGAAATCCAATAGCTTTACCTCCGGATGTTGTGAGAGGATCTCCCCAAAGTACCCCGAGCTTGGTTCTTAATTGATTAGTAAACACAAGCGCAATTCTATATTTTGCAATCGTATGAGTTATTTTTCTCATTGCTTGTCCAATGATAATTGCTTTTTGAGTCTTATAACCTGCTTTGTCCCAGCCCGCTTCATCTTCTGTTTTATCCGTTGCGCCCATTATAGAATCAACTGCTATGGTAATAAGTTTATTAGAGTCATCTTTTCTAACCTTTTCTATAATACTCTCAATTATTTCAAATACATCTTCTATTAAATTTGTATTTACATAAATTAATTTATTTAGATCCACGCCTATAATTTTTAAAAAATCTCTATCAATCGCATCTTCAGTATCTATTAATACGGCAATTCCATCTTTTTTCTGAGTTTCTGCTAATATGTGACCGATTAACAAAGATTTTCCAGAATTATGATTAAGTATTCCATTACCGAAATAGCACTGTTCTAAATGTTCTACACCTATATCAACTATATTATGTTTTCCTACATATTCTATTTTCTTAACAAGATGGTACCCACCATCATCACACAACAAACTATGTTTATTGACTTTCAGATTTTCGGTTTTAATCCATCCAATATTACTAAAAAACAGATGGGTTGCCGAAACCTTAATCTTATTAAGGTTTTCAAGTTCAATTTCATATGTATCTAGTATTCCTTTAGTAATATAATTCTTAATCTTAGTAAAATCTCCATTTAGAGTTTTCACCCTTACTATTTTGCCCGAATCGAGTAACTTTTTAACATCTTTAATTTTTATTTTTTGTATGTCCATAATTAAACTTCCAATTATAGTTATATAATCTTTCTTTTTGTTTATCTGATAATATCAATTTATTTTCTTTTATTAACAATTCTATAAAATCTTTATTGAAATATTTCCATATTTCATATGAATCTTCTGTAATTATTTTAAATTTAAGGTTAAATATATTACAATAATTTTTGAGAGCTTCTAATTTGTCCACAACTGTTTTACAATTTAATAGAAATTTTGGTTTTATTTCTATTATTGTATTATCAATAACTATATCTGGATTATATGTCTTATTTCCGTTATCATACTCTATTCTATGTTTGGATAATTCAAACCTTACATTATTTTCACATAAATAAATATAAACTAACATCTCTAGACTACTTCTAAAATATATTTTATTATCGTAATAATTTAAATATCCATTGATTCCCCTCCCAGACATAATTGATGGTGATCTTCCATAACTATTACTATCTTTACCCTTTGCAAAATTCTTATTCTTAGGTTGAACATTATTTTATTCAACTATTATATCAATAAGTGTATCCTCAGTTACACATGACTCTAATCCATTAATTTCTGAAATTCGCCCGACTGCAATGCCTCCATTCATTCTATTGCTTATGTGGATATCCAAAATTGGGTCTCCTGTAGAGACCCAATCTATAATAGTTGATGTCGATTCTTCCTCATCTAAAAATGTTGCAAAATAATCAGACTCAGATTCGTTAATCATTTTATAAACTTCGCTAATAAGTTTATCTCTGGTTTCATGCTTAACTACATTTTTTTCAGATTGGTCAGCCTTCTCAGTACTATTTTTTTCTTTCTTCATACGTCAACTCTGGTTATTATATTTTTTTGTTTTTGTTAAATAGTTCGTTAAATGCTGCGCTCGCATCTTTTACTGTTTTTGAAGATTTAACTTCATCTTTTTTTTGCTCTTTAGCTTCAGGTTCTTTTTCATCTTCAGTTCCAGTTTCTTCTCCAGTATCTTCGCTAGCTTTTTCTAACCATTCATTCAACATGTCCTTTAATTCTTCGTAACTTTTCACCTTATATACTTCATTAATATTGGTTTGAGTATTAAGCCACTTCTGAACCAGTTCAGGAGAATCAGCCAATTTGGTTGAATTTCTTTTTGCCTTAATTGATATCTTGCCATAAGTATTTCCAGCTTGTTCTGGAGGAGTATATTCAAGATCAAAATCCACTCCTGTATCAGGATCGAATACATTACCATATTCTGGATCATCCATATATTTTAATATAGCTTCATATATTTCTTTTCCAAACCCCCAATATCTAACACCAGCAGCCTCTTCTCCCCTTACAATAATGGGAACGTAGGTTCTCAGTTTAGGCATTAGTTTTCTACTTAATATAAACGATTCTTTGTCTCGTTCTGCTTTTAATTTTTCAGCAGCTTCTACTACTGGGTCTGGATCACCAAATGAAATAGGGGATATTTCACTGTTTTTGAATATGTCATAATGAAAATATAATTCAATAAACGGATATTCATTGAACTTGTAGGGCAACATCCTAATAACATGTACACCTTTTGGTTTCCATGTTCCAGTTGTTCGCTTGTTTGAATCTTGAAGTGTTTTTAGACGATCTTTGACTTTTTTTAAAAGATCATTTGTTTGACTGGATGTGTTCATAACAATTCTCCTTGTAATTTATTAGTTAATATTTAATAGTTAATAAGTAATTATTATATTTAAATAACTACCATTAGTAATAAATATAAGAAGAATTTCTTTTTATTATAAAAATTTATCAATAAAGTAGAATTTCATTTAACTTTTTCATCCATTTAATTCTACAATTTTCAATAACCTCGTTTTAATTTTTTTAAATTCACCATTATTTGTTACCAACACCATGTTAGAATAATTTTGCCATGGTACTGGAAATTGTTTATCTAATTTTCCATCGTTCAACACGGTAATCAAATAATTTAAAGCATTTATTGTATATAAAGTATTAGTTTGCTTTTTCCTATGTACTCCAATTGTATTTCTAGGTATCTTATCTCCATCTATAGTTTCATGTAAATCTATATTATAACTACAGATTACCTCTTTTTCATTTTCCTCATCTTGTAATATAAATATTTTATCATATAATAATTTATAAGCATTTTGAATTTCTACCAAAGTTTCATCTAATTTTTTTCCTGTTGTAAACGTTATAAGTAACTGACTTTCCATAATTTTTTCCGTTTAATATTTATTTACTACATGATGAAATCTAGTTCCATATTTATTCAATGGTTTTCTAGTTGATGTTCTTATCATACTCGGTGTAAATTCAAGTTTTGCAACTACATTAACACCATCTGATAATTCATGATCTACACTCTTTGTCCTTACATTATATTTTGAATTTTGAAATGCTTGAATTGACACATCATTATTATAAATAGTTTGTAGCATATATCCTAATTGATAATATCTTTTCCATACTTCTTTATTGTGAAGCTTTTTAGAATTATCTGCAACCCAATTATCTCTACCTCTTATATATTTTACATAAGTATCATCTTCTGTCAAATAACTAGAATATTTTTGTTCTAATGTTCTGATTAATTTATCTGCTTCTGTCACGTTATCTTTGTTAATAAGAGAATCATATATATCTACAATTTTCACTAAATTAGTTTGAGTATCTTTAGATTTAAATTTTGTCAATTTAATTTTATTTTCAGATGAAGATGCTCCACCTGTTCCTTTTTTTACACTCCTGTTTTCTAAACTAACAAATATTGAACTTAAATTTTTAGCACCTAGAATATCCTTTATTGTGGGTTGCCTATCAGTAAAAGTTAATATATCTCCTAAGGCAAAATTAGATTCTGATGGAAAATATGCTATTATGTCTCTGTTTAATAATCTCAAATAATCAATTATTTCTGTTAAGTCAGCTGATGTTGAAGTTGTAGATTTATTATTTGATATTTTAAATAATATATCATTTAATTCAGTTTCATATTTATCTTTATCTGTAATATTATTTAATGCGTTTAGTGATTTTGTAATTTCAGTAATTGTTTTATCTTTACCCCCTAGTTCTGTTATTTTATTTAGTAAGATATCTGTAGCTGTTTTTTTAGTAAAAGTTCTACCTTCTGAAGTTGTAACATCACACTTAGGACACACCTTCAACGTATTTAGATTCGCACCACTAAAAATACTACTAAAATTATTTATAATAAAATTGTGTCTTTCAACTCTTAGTTTTAATTCTTTTGTTTTTTGAATTGCTTCTTTCTTACTTAAACCCTGAGAATTCATAAACATCTGAGGTAATTTATTATAATCATAATTTTTAGCATGTTTAACGGTTATATTTCCAATTTGTATACCAGCATCAGTTTTCTTAATAGGTAATTGCTCAGATTCAGTAAAGATTTTATTTGCTGTCATAGACTTTTTACTCATCTTACCTTTTTTACTAAGTGCTCCAGAATCATATAATATTTTTGCCAATGTAGTTGATGCTACATTTCCTTCAAGACCACTAAATATTTTTCTATATTTTAAGTTCACAGATCTTAAATAAAGTTTAGATTTTTCTCCAAGTTTAGCGTTTTCATTATTATGCTCAAGTTTATATTTGTCCACCATCTTTTTTGCTAAATCTTTATTTCTTGTTTTTAATAATACATTTACATCACCAATAAAACTATTTACTATTTTCTGTGTTTCTGGTTCATTTTGTAAAAAACTGGTAGTACTTTTAGTTTTTTCAAGTGCCTTCTGTACTCGTTGAATATGTTCAGGAGTAATAATTTCTTCTTTTGTGTCTATATTCTTTTTTTGTATTGGTTCTTTAGTAATTATTTTTTGTTGACGCTGAACTGTTTTATCTACAGGAGCAATAGTAGATTTATTATTTATAGGTTTTTGTATTCTTGATTTTTCAATTTTAGCTTTTTCTTCAGATGTTGCATCATAATATGTCCCACCTCTAGGACCCTTTTTAACCTTTCTATCCTTAGGAGCTTCTTCTCCTTTTTGTAAATAAACCTTTACTTTTTTTTGAGATGTTGGTGTTGCTTCTGAAACTAATATTAGGTTTCTTATTAATGCTTGGATGCCCTGTTTGGGCCAATTGAAATTTTTTAAAATTTCTATCAGGATAGCTAAGTGGTCATTATTCTTAAAATCGGGGATCCCTACTCTATAAACCAGTTCACTGGCTATTTTATCCAGATCTATAATTGTTGCAAGATCTTTATTCATTTAATAAGCATCTGTTATTTTTTCCATCAACCACAGCACATTTAGTACCATCTTCTTCATCTACAAAAATGGATTCTCTTTATATTCTTTAGCATATGCTAAATCTTTTATACGCATCTAGGGTACCACTGTCTATTCTTTTATACTACTGCACTTGCAGTTACTGATCCATCTACTGAATTAATAAACAATTGCCACTGTGTTCCAGAAACAGATGTAAATATAAGTGAGCCGGATATATCTAATGATCCAGTTACTAATACATTATTAAGTCGTGTTATTTCACCAGATGTTGTTTCTAATGGTATAACTGATAATCCTGCTGAATTAACATATACTATACCGTCGCCTTCTACTTTTCTACCACATAGAGATGCAGTGTGTCCACCCGAACTAAGTAAGGTTGTTACACTAGATATTGCTATATTTTGCAGCCATCCAGATTGGGGTGCAGAAAAAGAACCAACTGGTCCTACACGTGTCCCATCAAGTTCTACCCAAAAGTCTGCATCACAGTCGGTAAACTGAGCCAGTGCATTTACAAATCCATTTTGTTGAATGTTACAAGATTCTACAGTAGTAAATAATGCTTCTGCTAATATTGATGAACTATTAATTCTGGATATAGTTATTGCTGATCCAGTTACAAATGAACCTGATATTATCATTTCCTTTCTCCGTTATGTTTTAAAAATTAGATATTCCAATACAGTTTAGCTGCCTCGAATTTCTCTAATATATTTATTTTTTTAATTGCTAAATTTGCCGCGCTTTTATCTCGTACGTACCACCACTTATTGATATTATTAAAATAAAATTTTCCCGCATGTTCTCTACTGTCCGCCGTCTCCGTTAGTCCGGTTATTTCTTTAAAAATTGATTCATATGGCTTAGTATTACCAATAAATGCCCAAACCATAGGTGCTGGTGTTGATTCATTTCCTTCCCATGCCAATTTATGTTGAACTTTCACTTTTATCATTTTTTATACTCCTTTATTTTTTATCGGTTTATAGTGAGGATGTGCGCCTTTATTTTTTAGATACCACGAAAGTGTCCAAGGATTATCTATATCATCTTTATGTTTTTCATAGCCCCTACAGTACCTGACCAACCTGGAGGAGATACTTCTTCTATATTATCTTCTTCATCGGGATTCTGTTCTATTGGTTCTTCTATATTTTCAACCTCTTCTACATTTTCATCTTGATATTTTTTATATTTTACTGGTTTCCCACCACATCCTTCTAAGAATTTATATACTTCTTCTCTTATTAAATGTTTTAATTCTGATTTTTTCATTTTATTTCCTCCGAATGTCTTTATTTTTCCCTTATTTTCGTATATTAATAAATCTGAATTGTGGAATGTTCGTTTTTTTCTGAAATTTTTACAATTGAGAAATTGTCAGTCGTAGAGTCATCAGATACAACTCCTACTCTTCCGGATATGTCACCAAAATGACCACCAATTTTTACTTTTGTTCCAACTGGAATATTTTCATTTTTAGATGACCATGATATCCACTTTCTCTCTATTAACGTTTTATTATTTGCTATCTTAGTTTCTTTTAATTTATCCTTAATGTCATTTTTATCAAACATCATTGTTTTACCACCAAATGTTTTAGCTAATTGTTTACATTCTTTATCTACATATGCAAACAACTTTTTAATAGATTTATCCTCTAAATCTTTCGAATTTAGATAATAAATTTTATTTTTATATTTTATTTTAGTTGACTCCATTCTTAACCACCATTTCCTTATTATAATAAATATATAAGATTAAATTTTTTATCTTGTCACCTGCCGAAGCATCATTAAGCGTAGCTCCATCTGTTGCACCTTGCCATTTATTTGAATATTCTAAATATTGCTTATTATGTTCACCATATAGTTTTCTATCAAGCATTTTGCAATATTCAGTTTCACCAGAAACTGCACTCCAAGACAAACCAGTTATTATAACCAAAATCATTTAATTTATTTTGAATTTCCTACATTGTTGGCATTATGGATTAAGAACTTCTTTAATTATTAACCCATTATCTTTAATAAACTTCTCACACTCCTCTTTTATGCCTTCAAATAAATCAAAAATAGTATAAGTGTAGCCGATGCTCTCAAAATATGCAATTATATTTTTATTATCAAAAACTATACGCCAGGATATATCTTTATTGCTTTTGTTTGCAATAAAATTAATCTTACCATCTTTATAATTACCTTTTTTAATTGATGCAGAATATTGTGCTGTATCTTCTGCAGATAATGAAATAGTGAATGGTACTTTTGTTGGTACTTTTGCTTGAGCAAAAATAAATAATGGAAATAAAACAAAAATTGGAATAAATTTATTCATTTACTGTTACCGTTACACCCTTTCCAAGTAAAGTTGCTTTAGCTGCATCTGAAGCAGAAGTTCGTGCTGCATTGTTCCCAGCAATATTTATAACTTTATTTCCAGTCCATGTGACAACATTTGCTAAGTCGATTAACAAATTATCAACTTCTGTGCTGCTCAAACCATTACCTACAGTTGGTAAACTTAAAAAATACTGTTGATTATTTGCCCAAGTTCTACCAGCAGTATAATCTGCTACTGTGTTTGAACCAGTATTATAATAGTAAGTCAATCCAGCGGGTAAAGCACTAATTAAACCAGAAGTTGTGTTTGAACCAGAATTATAATAGTAAGTCAATCCATCGGGTAAAGCACTAATTAAACCAGAAGTTGTGTTTGAACCAGAATTAAGATAAGTAATCAATCCAGTTGGAAGACTGCTTATTGAACCTGAAGTTGTGTTTAAACCATAATTATAATAATAAGTTAATCCAGTTGGAAGACTGCTTATTAAACCTGAAGTTGTGTTTGAACCAGAATTATAATAATAAGTTAATCCAGTTGGAAGACTGCTTATTGAACCTGAAGTTGTGTTTGAACCAGAATTATAATAATAAGTTAATCCAGTTGGAAGACTGCTTATTGAACCTGAAGTTGTGTTTGAACCATAATTATAATAATAAGTTAATCCAGTTGGAAGACTGCTTATTGAACCTGAAGTTGTGTTTGAACCATAATTATAATAATAAGTCAATCGTCGTGGCAATGACTCCATTGTAAACGACCAATTACAATTACTGGTTGTTAAGAATTTAGTTATTCTTGTAGCATTATAAATAATAACGTTCCTTACCAAATTATAAGTATAAGTATGCGAAACTGCTACATCAGAACCGATTAATGTATGATTGCTTGTTGTGCTATCTCCCCAATCAATTGTTATTATTCCAATACCTTGCATTGTAATTGTAGGATTAGCCGATGAGGTTAAAGTGATACTCCAGTTATACATTGCAGTGTCACTCGCATTGTCTGAATAAGCAGAATAATTATAAACAGCATCTCTTGCTTTTAGCCGTCCAAAATAAATAGTGCCTTCAGTTCTTCCAGTCCAAGTATAAGTTTCTGTCCCAGCAGTAATAAAAGCAACTGAGTCTGTTGGATCTGTGGAAGTTCCTCCATAAAAAATATATCCAGCTAAATCACTCTCTGTATTTGCGTCCCAAGTAAAAACAACCTCTTCCACTCCACCTACTGCTGCTAAGCTTGTTGGTGCGGAAGGTGGTGTTCCGTCTATAATAAACCAGCCATGATACCAGTCTTTATCCCATTGAGAGTATAAACCCATGGTAGCAATAAAAAATAATAATAATATTTTATATAAATATTTAATCATATTCTTATGTTTACTGTGTTATAAGTGTTTCATTAGATCTATGTTCTAATCTATATTCTATTGTACCAATTATATATCCCTTACGAATTTGTATATATTTTAACCCACCTGGAACAAATAATAAATACATTCTATCTGAATCTATTGTGCCAGATGCTGTTACTCCTGTGATTACTGGTAACCAAACACCTGGACTATAAAAACTTTCAACGCTTATAGGAGTCATATAATTAGTATAACTACCACCGAAAACAAACAGTGTATCATTTGCTGTTGCTCCTATTAAATTTATATATAAATAGTCATATATTGAAGTAAATTCATGGGTATTGGATGAATTTACTGTTGTTAACGTATATGTTGTCTGTGCTCTCATATCATTAATAAACATTAATAATATTAGAAATAAAGTTATTCCTATTAATCTTATAAACCCCATTATTATTCTCCAATTAAATTTTTATTTTCTAAAATATATTTTAAGTTACCACAATCCCAAATTCCATTATAACCATTTAGCTGTATATTTTGGCAAGCATTTATAGCTTTTATTATGATTGTTTAACAATCTATTTTTATAAAGGTTTTAATGATAATTTTACGTATTTAAATCTTGTAAAATCTGGTATATCAAACAATCTACTTTTCCCCGACACACTATTTTATCATTTATTTCTTTCGTTAATTTACCTTCAGTTAATGGACTCATGAATGCATTTATCGTTGAAGGATTACTAACAAAATCCCACGATACCAGTTCAAAATCATCTCCAACAACATGAGTATTATTTTCAGCCTCTGTTAAACTTCCCAAACCACGAGATGATATACCCAATTTAACCTGAGCTTCTAATAAATTTCTCAATATATTACCATTTGGAGTATTCAATATTTCAATTTTACCAACTATATCTTTGCCATTCCAATTTGCTGCAGTTACTAAATGGGATACATTCTGTAAATTTATTATTTCCGAGTTCGGATGGTCTAATTCTCCTAATGACCTTCTTTCTGCAATAAGTTTTTTATACTTATTTAATTCACGATCTAATATATTATATTTATAAACTCTACCATTTTGATTAAGTTTATCTGCAGATTGTAGTATTCCGGATACAATTAATTTACCTGAATTTTTTTCTAATGATTCTCTAATTAATTCAGGGGTAATAGTAAATGGTATATAATCTACAATTAAAGGTCTTTTATCTTTCATTCATGTTCCCAGTTATTTTATTAATTTAGAATATGTAAGAAAATCCTCTTTATTAGATTTTTCTATTGTACCATCTTTATATTTATATTTGACACTGTCCTTATCTACATATATGATACTTACTTTTTCACCAGATAAAAGTCCTTTATAAATTTGTCCAACCTTTATATTTTTAACATCATCATTAGAAACATTATAACCATGATATGGATTTTGTTCTTTTGTAGATACAGCTTCAACTAAGATATTTTTAATTTCTTCTCTAATAAGATTCTTTAGTTCTAATTTCTTCATTTATTTTTCCTGTTATTTTATTACAAATTCCACAATTGCGTCATTTGAATTATTCAGTGTATAAATCCAGTTACTTGGTAATTTTAAAGTTTTACCTTTACTCTGTACCAAGTCTATAGATTCATTTTTTTCTTTAAATTTAAATAACATTTTGCAATTAACATTATTACCATTTTTTATTAATTCATATACACCGTCTATCAATGTACCACCTTTTTTTAATCTTTCAATTAATTTAGCAGCCATTTCACCACCATAAATTTCTTCGAATGATGGGATTTTATCTAATTCAGGAATATTTTCCTCAATCATTTCTCCCACTAATTCTTTGAATGTGGAGTTATTAATATTATTGTTCTGTGTGTTCATATGTACCTCTTTTATTTTTGTTTATTATACCCATTCTTTGAGTTCTATAAATTTACAGCTCAAAAAATTTGTTATTTCTTGTTTTCTAATTTTATCTTTTTCGATACACCTTCTATGTGCACTCTCATAATATTCTATTACAGTATTTCTATCTTTATCATATCCGTCTACCCAATATCCTAAGTCTTTAATATAATATTCTCCGCCATTTTCTGCATGTTGAAAGTTATAACCGTTAATTTTACCATATTCTTCTATTATAGGAATAGAATTTGGATTATAACCGGGAACCAATTGGTTACCATTTAATTTGTTTTTTTCTATTCTTTTAATAGCTGATAATCTTAATTTTTTCTTAGTTTCTTCTGAAAATTGTTTACCTTTTTTCGCCTCCGATAATTTTCTTTTGGTTTCTTCTGATGGATGTTTACCTTTATGTGCCTCAGATATGTTTCTCTTATGTTCTTCTGAAAGAACTTTACCTTTTTTAGCCTTAGACATTTTTAACTTGGTTTCTTCAGATAAGTGTTTACCTTTGTGTGCCTCAGATAATTTCTTTTTGGTTTCTTCTGACAAATTTTGTTTAGAATTAGACATTTTTAACTTGGTTTCTTCTGAAAATGGTTTTCTCTTTTTACCTGTTTTAGATTCAGATATTTTTAACCTAGTTTCTGCAGATTTTTTCTTACCTTTAAGAGATTTAGATATTTTTTTCTTATGTTCTTTTGTAAATATTCTCATTTATTTTATATTAATTATTTAATAGTTTGCAATTTATTCATGACACGCGTCAATTGCTCACCAATTTTTCTAAGGTGTTGATGCGTTCTCTTGTAAAATTCAGAACTTTTAGTTCCAGTTTCTTCCTTAAACATATGTGCATTATCAACCAATTTTTCTACCTCTGTTAATTGATTTCTCATTGATTTAACAGCATCTGCTATTTTTCTTTTTGGAGATGGTTCTTCACCACACTCAACTTCAACCGATTCATCAATATTATTTGTTACCTTCCAGTCTGGATTTGCTTTCACTGCTCGTTTTTTCTTTGGATCTGAACCCGGTTTTGAAAATGCGAATGGAGTTTCATATTCAGCAACCCCACTTGTCGTAGAAATTTCTTCTAAATTAAAAAAATCCTTTTTTAAAATTACATAATTTCCTTGTATATATAAAGGAGCTTTTCCTATCTTCCCATATTTTTTATTTAAGTGCTGTATTACTTTTAAATATTTATCAAATCTATGATTAATGATAAACACCTTATCTGTTAGGGGTTCACCTGTCAATTTTTTAAAATCTTGTTCTAAACTTTGTAAATCGTTTGTATCTTCTTCTAAAGTATCATCTGACATATATAGAGATGGTTCATCATAGGTTAATTTTCTTTTAGAAATAAATTCTTCCAATTCTTTTCTAATAAATTGTCGAAGTATTGTATTATTTGTCATCATGTTATTTCCTATTCTTTAATCTCTATAAATTCACAATTTAAATGATTCATTATTTCTTGTTTTCTTCTCTCATCTCTATCAACTTTATTTTTATGAGCTCTTTCATAATATTCTATAACTACGTTTCGAATCTTATCATAACCATCTACCCAATATCCTAAGTCTTCTATAAAATATTCTCCACCATTTTCTGCGTGTTGAAATGAGTAACAGTTAGCTTTACCATATTCTTCTATGATAGGAATTGATTTCGGATTATGTGAAGGACACAATTGGTTACCGTTCAATCTATTTTTTTCTATTCTTTTAATAGCTGATAATCTAATTTTTCTTTTAGTTTCTTCTGAAAATGGTTTTCTCTTTTTACCCTTCTTCGCCTCAGACATTTTCTGTTTTGTTTCTTCTGAAAAGTGTTTACCTTTTTGTCTCTCAGATATTTTTCTTTTGGTTTCTTCTGAAAGGTGTTTCCCTTTGTTTTCCTTTGATATTTTTTGTCTAGTTTCTACAGTATGTTGTTTACCTTTGCATGTATTAGATATTTTTTTCTTATGTTCTTCTGAAAGCGGTTTTCCCTTTTTACCTTTCTTTGCCTCAGATAGTTTTCTTTTTGTTTCTTCTGACACGATTTTACCTTTTTGTGCAATAGACATTTTTTGTTTAGTTTCTTCAGAAAACTTTTTACCTTTCATATATCCTATATGACCTATCTGTGACTTTGCCAGTCTTTGTTTAGTTTCTTCTGAAGGTGTTTTACCCTTCTGTGACTCAGACATGTTTCTTTTATGTTGTTCTGAAAATGGTTTTCTTATATAAACTCCACGGGGCATTATTTGTTCTCCGTTAAAGTTTGAGCACATCTATTTTTTCTTATATGTTCTTTTATGTCATCAATGAGATCATATATCCGGAGAATACCCAATATTTTACTATCCGAAATATTTTTATAATTCGTAATCTTAGATATTTGGTTCTTAACCTCATCTAATTTTATTCGTATGGCATCATCGGGTATTATATCTATTAAAGATTTTAAATCTTCTATAATTAATGGTATTTTCTTACTAAGTGACTCTGACAATGAATTTGTATTTGAAATACTATTAATATAATCTCTGATAAGACCTTTTTGTTTTACTGATAGTTTATTACTAAATTTTGCATTAAACCCATTAATTATAATTTCCTGTGTTAACAATCTTATAGGCATCGTTTCTTTAGACAATATTGTTTCAGTATCTTGTTTTTTAGCCTTTGTTACCTCGGGTTTAGTCAAATGTTCTATGATTTTAAATTTTGCATTAACCAAATCCTCAGGATTAGATACTTCATTTAATACATTGTTATACTGAAACACTTTATAAATAGAAGCATATACTGGATAGTGATCAACCCTAGAAGAGAAAAGCTGGTCTATAGAAAATGATTCTTTAAGTTTCTTAATTATTTCATATTTTTCTTTAGCTAATATCTTACTTGTAATTTTTTTTCTTTCTTCTATAATAATATCCACAAAATTTGAGGCTTTCACTTCATTTGTAAATTTATTTTTAACTAGTGCATGATATAAATTCAATTCTTTTCTAAGTTCAGTTTTTTTATTAAAGAATTGTTTTATAATTCCAGAAGCAGTTGACGATGACTTGTCGTTCAAAACATCAACTGTTACCTGTCGTGCAAGTGATTCAAATAAAACCCCAGTATTACGAATTTTGTTGTGATGTACTTTAATTTTTGTGTTACTGTTCATTAAATTTTCCTGTTAATTCGTCATATATAATAAACTTGCAATTTAAAAAATTCATTATTTCCCGCATACGTGTTAAATCTCTATCAACAGATCTTCTATGTCTTTTTTCATAATACTCTATTACCACGTTCTTAGTATTATCATATCCATCTACCCAATAACCCAGTTCTGGTATACGAAATTCTCCTCCGTTCATAGCATGCTGGAAATTATACCCATTCACTTTACCATATTCTTCTATAATAGGAATAGACCTTGGATTATATGATGGAGTTATTTGAACCTCCCGTAATTTATTATTCTGTATATGTTCGATTGCTGATATTCTCATACGTCGTTTTGTTTCTTCTGATAAAACTTTTCCTTTATGTGCACCTGACATTTTTTGTTTAGTTTCTTCTGAGTGTTTTTTATCTTTCATATATCCTGGGTGACCGGTCTGTGATATTGACATTCTTTGTTTAGTTTCGTCTGATAAAACTTTACCTTTATGTGCCTCAGACATATTATGCCTGGCTTCTTCTGAAAATGGTTTCTTACTTTTTCCCCTCAGTGCTACAGATATACTTTTTCTTTGTTTTTCCGATAAAGATACACCTCTATGTGCCTTAGACATCTTCATTTTAGTTTCTTCTGATACGATTTTACCTTTTTGCGCCTCAGACATACGTTTCTTTGCTTCTTCGGTTCTTTTATTTCCAGTATTTCCTTCAGCTATTTTTTGTTTATGTTCCTCAGAAAGTGGACCTCTACTTATACCTATCTGAGCTTTCGATATATTTTTTTAGCTTCTTTCGTTCTTATATAAATCCCTCTTGGCATATATTAATTCCCAGTATTATTATTAAATATAGACTTTATGAATTTAATTTAATATCTCCTCCATACTACCAGTCATTATATCTTCGCCTCCATTTTCTTTAAGTATTTTTTTGAGTATTTTAGTTGAAAACAAAGACTGCTTCAAATCTTTTTTAGTTTCAACACTTAGGGGACTGCCCCCTTTAAAACTTAACTTGCTAGGTTTAGGTACCTTCATGCTTTGTTTCATATCTTTTTGACCTAACGGGTCTCTGCCCATCGGATGTTCATCTGTTTTGTAGTTAGATTTAGATTCTTTGGGTCTGCCAGCTCCCTGCGACTGTGCTCCATCTCCAGAATTAGCTGCTTGGTTTCCTTCAACATCAATTTGATCTGGTTCATTTACTTGTCTAACTGTTCCAGATTCATCTGCATGTTGGCCTGATGCGGCAGGATCATTACCTTGTTCTTTAATCTGATTCAATCTATATTCAAATTTAGAATCTTCTACTAATGATTTATTTATTTTTTCTATTCTATCAGTTGTTAAATCGAATATTTCTTTATATAAGAATTCATTACCTAATACCGCGTTTTGCTTAGCACTTTGGGCTACATCAAGTCTACTCTTCCACAGTTCTATTTTCTCTTGTTCATAGATTGTAGATGGACTTGAAAGTGTTAATTCGAAATTAGCTAAATCTTCTTCTCTATATCCCTGAACATATAAATGAACCAATGCTAAATTATTTAATTCTGCTGCAACAATTTTTTGAATTCTTTCAATTGTACGAGCGAACCGAATATCTTCCTGGGACAGTGTGGCCTTGGAATTATGAATAATAACTCCCGCATCTGTTGCAAAATTATTATATTTAAAAATGGTAATATCGCATACATCCTCTGTAATATTTAATTTTTCAATATATTTAACTTTATGATTAAGTTTTTTGTTTATTGTTTTCTCAAATTGAGACCATGCCATTTTATTGTTCTTCATTTTAGGCATATTTTCTAAAACAAAATCTATTTTATCATAACCATGATATTCCACCATCTTATTAAAATATGTCAATGTTATTTTTAATTTTTTACATGCATCTGATATAGAATTACTATTATTTGCAACCTGCATTAATTCATCAAAACCATATTTAGGAATAAATTCTAATTCTGACATATAATTATTTAAAAATCCTCTATTTTCTTTTGCTAGAGGCATATAGCAATTTATAAAATCTAATTTGCTTAATCCTAATTGTTGGATTTCTCTAAATATTATATGTCTACCTGTACTTGATCTATTACATAAATCTTTAAATGATGTAGACTGTTTTGCACATTCAATTAAATAATCAAAATCTAAGGTAATATAGTTATATAAATTTTTTCCTCTGAAAAATTCCTTTCTACAAGTTTCACTACATACATAGTTTTTATTTTTTTTACCTTCCAACACTTCTATCAATAATCCACAATTACTGCATATAGCCTGCTTCTTTTTACACCTTGACATCCCTTTATTCCATGGACCATTTTGTTTTATCCATTTAACAAGCTTATCCTTTGATTTTAGACCACCTTTGCGTCCAGCGATTTTAACTGAGTTTAACCAATTAGGGTCATTTACACGGCGCTCAATATTTTCTTTAGAATTTAACGTTTTTTTAATGTTATCCTGATGGTATTTTCTATGTTGCCGAAAATTCATCGTACAATCTAAATTGTCAGGATAGTTGTTTGTTTTATTAAAGTCTACGTGGTGGGTAACATTCCCCTTTATATATTTATTAATTCCCTCGACCACCATTTTATGAGTTGGAATATATTTGCAACTATTAATATCATACACAGTTTCATAGCCCAAACCATTGTGTTTTCTATATAATGGCATTAAAGAATCATTTTCTTTTAAATCTTTAGCTTCTACCCAGATATTATTTCTTAGCATAAATTTGTGATCTGGTGTACAATCAATATGATTATTATTATCTAAATGAACTCTAACTAATTCTGCATGTTTTCGTGTGTATCCTGCCCATTCTATTTTTCCAGGAACAATTTTATTTGTATTTTCATCTATTGAATACACATAGTTGGTTATCCCTAATTCATAATCAATTATTAATTCTTTTACACTTTTAGTATTTCCACTTAACAGTGGTATTTGAGTATCTGGTACAACACATCCTATCGCTTCTTCAAAACCAATGAAGGCCTTTGGAACTTTAAGTGCTGCTAGCATTTTACTATTATGAACAAAAATGCCAGATGATAGTGCAAAATTTGAATTAGCAGAAACTTCAATATCATAAGTATCATCAGTTTCAGTTAAATAAATTATATCTTTAATTTTATGGTTTAAATAGTTTACATGGTTTGAGTATTGATTGGTTACTCTCATATTTAAATTTTCAGTAAAATTGTGTTTGTCTCCTGTAAAACTTGATGTGTTGTTTAATTTATTAAAATCAACATGATGTAATATTCCACTGTGGTTATTTAAATCTGGATATTTGTATTCACCAACTATTCTATGTGAATATCTCCATTTATTTTCTCCTGGATTATAAATTAATTCATATCCCTTTAAATAATTATGTTCATCTGTTATTTTTGTATACAATGGCATTACTGAAGCGCCTACTGATAGTTTATCAGCTTCCATAAACGTGCCATCTCTTAACATAAATTTATGATTGTAAGTACAATCTATATATTCATTATTATCTAATACAATTCTTATTAACTTTGCATCTTTAATAGTTTTTTTAGCACCTATTATTTTAACTGGTTCCAATTTTAATGTATTAGGATTAATTGACCATGTTTCATATTTATTAGGTTCAAATGTTTCCGAAATCTCCTTTATAGACTTATCTTCACCATTTAATAATTTTATTTTTATATCTCCTCGTAAACACTTTAGATACTCGACATCTTCGATTGCATTATATTCTAATCCTTGTAAAGTATCTACTACAGTATTAGCTTCTGGTCCTCTTGTAGGTATAAAGAAGTCCTCAGTGATATTTTGTATATTATATTTTAGATTATAATTACCATTTTCATCCATATATGGTACCTTCTTGATCTGATCTGCTATTTTTCTAATATATAAATCTGTTTCTTCTGGAGACAAGTTACCAACATCTATTTTGAATATTCGTTTTTGAGGAGCTCTAATTATTCTGTGGATTAACATTGCATCTTCCATCAATGTCAATTGTTTCCAAATTCTTCTTGCTCCTTCAATCATACTCTTACCATAAGGTAGGAAATTAGAATCTGTTAACATTCTAAAGTGAGAAATTTCATAATTATCATACGTTCCATTTAAGAAAGGACCATCAATTTTAAAACTAACTTCATAAGGATGCTGCATATCTATTCCTTCTAACCTTTGAATAAAATATGATGATATAGGAATTACACCTACAATACCTATTTTTTCGGCTAGATCTAGTTTTAAAAACATATCTCCATATTTAACTAAATTTCTTACCCAGTGAACTAAATTAAAATCTATATTTAATATATCGTAAAATAAATTATCTAATATACCTTTAATTTCTTTATCATCTGATTTTACAGTAACTATATCGCCATAGTAATTCTTTATAGTGGATTCCTCAGAATATATGTCTAAAACCGATGAAATTATTGGATCTTGATCCATTATTTCATATTCTCTAAACAACATAAACCTCTGAGATTGTGATGTTAAAGTTGAACTGTATCCGTAATTAAAATTATTTAAATATAAAGAAGAGTATTTTCCTGTTAAATAATTAGTTGCTAACATACCCATAGCCTGGGTATTATATGCATCAATAACCCGGAATTTTCCCTTGCCAATACGTCTAACTACTACATCAGAAGAAAATAATTTTTTTAGTGTCTGAAAAACATTTGCCATATTTTACCTCGTTTTATTTTATTGAAACCTATTTTAATTAATCAAGCAACATCAGAATCAATATTAATACCATTATTTATATATATTACAACTTTAAATAATCTATAGCTGTTTGCAATATCTTAACACTATCCTTCAGCATACCTATTGCTCTATTGCAAGTACTACACAGTAATCCTCTTATTTTCAGTTTCGTGATCATGATCAACACATAGAGTTCTTTTTAATTGACTCTGATGTGTTCACATATAGCACAACATCCACGTTGATTTTTAAACATATTATATTCTTCTATAGATAAATTATATAAAGTTCTCAGATACCATTCTTTCATTCTATATCCATTTTAGTTATCCACCTTTTAGTATTTTCTCTACATTTAATTTTATTCTTTTTACTATATTTCTTTTGTTGCTCTCGTATCCTTTTTCTATTTTCTTTATAGTATTTCTTATGAGAATTTGTATATGTTGACATTACAAATATTTCCTAAATTCATCTAAAAATCGTTTGTCTATTTCAATATTATTCTTTAAAAGATATTTTATTCCATTTATATATTTATTCATTTGTTTTTCTGATGGATTATCTTTGAGATTTTGCTCTATATCCAAAAGTTTTACTGTTAATGCTGTTTTACTTTTTTTAGCTAAAAACAATAAATATTTGTTATAATTATCACCTGGATTATGAGAAAGTAATTTTACGAATTCTAATATAGTACCTCCAAATGTAGACTTAATTTTTTCTTCTACATACTTTTTATTAGTTGTATTTTCAAGTACATCATGTAAGATGGAAATTATTTGTACCTCATCTGAGTATCCATGTTCCTTAGCTGCTTGATATACACAAAAAGGATGCAAAAAATATGGTTTTTTAGACACTTTTCTAAATTGGTTTGCATGAACACTCATTGCGATATCTTGAGCGCGACTTATACGTGACAATTCCGCTATACTCATATTATGAATATTCCCTAATTTCTATAAATTTACAATTAAGATGATTTATAATTTCCTATTTTCTTCTTTCATCTCTATCGACACTATTTCTGTGGGCTTTTTCATAGTACTCGATGACAACATTTTGAGTCTTATCATACC
>Ga0209518_1000079_pt1 | contig 132779 bp, 112 predicted proteins | sample RifGroB1_FD_183993 | JGI IMG/M metagenome (GOLD analysis project Ga0209518, IMG submission 183993) | Groundwater microbial communities from Rifle, Colorado, USA - Groundwater B1 (SPAdes) (version 2) | ecosystem: Environmental > Aquatic > Deep subsurface > Groundwater | place: Rifle, Colorado...
GTTTATTACTGGTTCATAAAATGCCGCTTTTATTACTGCTGCTTTTGTATTATCTGGTACTACTTTTTTAGGTACTCCTCCAAAAAAATTAAAAGCATGAGTGTGACAGTTTAAAAAAGTTTCATTATTTTGACTATAAACTATTTCTCTGTAAGCCTTTCTGGATTTACATAACCTTGCAGAAAACACATACGTTTTACGATTTTTATTACTTAATGGGTCATACATTATCCCCAGATAACCAAAATCAACTTCCATTGTACCTATTTCTTTGTCTCTTATCATAGTAGGTTTTGGTAGTTTTGGGAACTCTTTTAGAATGTATCTTCTTATGGTTGAACTTGAAACTTTAACTCTATCCTTTAATAGTTCATAGATTACTACATAAGTATAATTTTTATCAATGTATCCTTTTATCTCTTCTTGGTAGGGAGTAAGAATATGTTTCTTTGTAGTTGTTGGACTTTTAAATATTTTTAAAAGTTCTTCTTCTTTTGGAATACTTTTATTTGTATCAAGCAATCCTTCCTGATTTGCTTTTTCTTTAATATTCTTAATAATTTTCCTGTGTATTCCTGTTTCTCTATGGATAGCTCTTATAGAATGGTTTAACCTTAATCTTTTTATTATATCAATTATTTCAATCATAGATTTTCTCCTGGGCATTATCAACTCCTCAATAATTTATTGAGAAAGTTATATCAATTTAATCCTCAGGGTGGTACACTAAAACTGAATTTTAGATGGTACACTAAAATTGAAATTGGTGGGTCACATTAGATGAATTTTAGCAGCCCTCTATGGAAATTGTTAAACAAGGCAAAAAAGCTATCAAAAACTATTTTGAAAACTTAAAAAAATCTCAAGAAGTTGAATTATTTGAGGCAAAACTTTTGATTGTAGGAGAGGGGGATGTTGGTAAAACAAGTTTGATGAAAAAATTAATTGACCCAAATATTGATATATCTAAAGAAAAAACAACAGAAGGGATTGATATTAGAAGGTGGGATGTAAAAACTAATAAAACTAATGATTTTAGGATAAATATATGGGATTTTGGAGGTCAGGAGATATATCATTCGACACATCAATTTTTTTTGACTAAGAGGTCTTTGTATCTTTTTGTTTGGGAGGCTCGTAAAGATACTGATATATTGAGTTTTGATTACTGGCTTAATACAATTAGGATTTTAACTAATGAGTCGCCAATAATAGTTGTTTTAAATAAAACTGATGAGAGGCTAAAAACTATTGATGAAAAAACCATACAAGAAAAATTTCCAAATATAATTGGATTTTTTAAAGTAAGTGCAAAAACTGGGGCTGGTATTGATGAACTTAGTCAAATTATCCGTAGTAATATAGAAAATCTTCCACATGTAGGTAGTAAATTACCAAAAACATGGATTGATATTAGAAAAAAACTTGAAGATTTAAACAAAAATTATATAAATTATATAGAATACGAGGATATTTGTAAAGAATATTATCTTAATGAAGAAAAATCAATGTTTTTGAGTAGATATTATCATGATCTTGGCGTTTTTTTAAATTTTAATGATAACACAATATTAAAAGAAATTATTTTTTTAAAGCCAGAATGGGCAACTGATGCAGTGTATAAAGTGCTTGATACAAAGGAGATTTTACTAAAAAAGGGTAAATTTAATCTAACTGACATTGAGTTGATATGGAAAGGTTATCCAAAGACTCAACACAAAAACCTACTTGAGTTAATGAAAAAATTTGAATTATGTTTTAAGATACCAGAAGTTGAGGAATACATCATCCCAGAACTTCTTCCGCAAGCAAGACCTGATTTTAACTGGGAGTATAAAGATAATTTACGATTTGAATATCAATACGATTTTATGCCAGCAGGTATTATGCCTCGTTTTATAGTCATAACAAATCATCTTATAGATAACAATACTTATTGGAAATACGGAGTTATTTTAAAATATGAAGGTGCAAAAGCATTGATTATAAGCGAGCCATTAAATAGAAAAATTAAGATTTTTATAGATGGGATTGATAAAAAAAATTTACTTTCTGCTATAAGAGAAAAATTTTATTATATCCACAAAACGCTAAATTTTCCACCGTTAAAAGAAATGATACCTTGCTGTTGTGAGGAATGTAAAAAAGATAATGACCCTCAATTTTTTAACTACAATATTCTAAAAAACTATAAAAATAAGGGAAAACAGACGATAGAATGTCAAAAAACTACTAATGATGTAAATATATCAAAACTTTTAGAAGGTATTGAAGATTTTTATATAAATATCAAAGAATTTAGCCAAAAAGAGCCTATTATGTCACACAAAAAAGTAAAAATATTTCTTGCATCTGGTAAAGATATGATCTCTGATAGAGAAGCGGTGGAATTATTAGTTAATAGGTCAAATAACCGCCTTATCGACAAAAATAAGTATTTGGAGTTAGTTTTGTGGGAAGATTTAAAGCATAGCTTTGCAGGTGATAAAATACAGGATTATATAAATACAGAAATGTCAAAATGTGATATTGTTATCGTATTATTTAGCGATAGAGTTGGTGATTTTACAAAAGAAGAGTTTGAACTTGCTTACAAAAATTTTAAAGCCAGAATGAAGCCTCATTATCTCTATGTTTACTTTAAAGATGTTGATTTTAAGGCAAATTCACAAAATAGGGCTGAATTTAACGAACTTTGCGACCTAAAAGATGAGATTTTTAACAAATATCAACAAATTTTTAACCAATACGACACAAAAGAAAGTTTAATTCTTCAACTCACAAACCAATTTCAAAAAATAATTGAGGAGATTTAAGAGGCGATGCGTTAAATTATACCCTCTTTGGTAAATTTATCATCATTAGCTAATAAATTTAGGCAAATAATCGTCTCTTCCTACTATTTTTGCTATTTTTTCTAAGACTTGTTGTCTATCAAAGGGTTTTACTATGTAGCCAGAGATACCAAGGTTAAGTAATTTTTTTACAGTGTCTTCGTCTTTATGAGAAGTTGCCATAACAATTTTTATTTTTGGGTCTATTTTTTTTATTTCTGCCACTGCTTCAATACCATTCATACCAGGCATATCGACATCAGAAAAAATTATATCTGGCTTTTCAGGAGCGTTTTGTAATTTTTGGATCGCATCAATTCCATTTTCAGCTTCAATTATTAGATTAAATTTTTCTGATAATAAAATTTGTTTTAACATCAATCTTACAGTTTTTGAGTCTTCAATAATCATAACCTTATAAAATTCTAAAGCAAGACCAATTTGTCCAAGAGGTAGTTTAAATTGAGCCATTCTTTTTTCCTTAAAAAAATATTACAAACACAAAATATAATTTTAAAAACCCAAATTTGAGTCTTTTAGTAATTTTAACTAAATTATTATAAAAGTCAAATATTATTGTGATTTTTTTGTAATCCCTTAGTTTTTGGTAGAAATTTATTAACTTAAATTAACAGATTTTAGAAAATCGTAGGGATTAGTATAGAGATTTCAAGTATATATTCATCTAACGCTTCTTGTTACAACTACATTAACATCTGTATTTTTAAAATTTTTTATCAAAATATCACCTAATTTTACAGGCAAATTTATTTTTAGAGAATAAATTTCTTTTAATAAATCGATTGTGTACTCTTTTAAAAGGGGTTTGTCTGTTTTTACTGGGATTCTATGAATATTATTTGAGTTTATTGCAATACATGTTGTTGTTATAGTTCTTTTTGGTGAAAAATATTCCTCTTTTGCATATATTTCACCTCGCTTACATTTATTTCCTTTTACTAAAATATTGTCAGATTCAACATTAAGTTCGAGCTGACAACCTAAAGGGCATGATATACAAGTATATTCTTTTTTCATAACACATCCTAAGTAGAAGAATATTTTTTTTCTTGTAAATATTCACCTAAAGAAGCCCCCATGAAGGTTAAAATAAGCCCTAAAAAGCTTAGAATAGAATGTATAATTGAGAGAACTATGATTTGTAATGTTTTTATGTCATAGTGTGCCTCTACGTTAAACCTTTTTATTATATTTTGATAAATTTCGATAAATTTATTTAATGCAATAGATATATTTTCTGGATATGTTGTTTGTAATAAGATTAAATTTACAAGAAGGCTCAAAGTTGTCAAAATAATTACGCCAATCACAGGCTCTATTTTTGTTTTGCCAGGTGACCAATTAGCAATAATAAGTCCTATTACAAAATACGCTGGTATTCCACCAAAAAAAGGATAAATTAAAGCATTACAAGCAAAAAGTATCGGAAGTCCAATTAAAACGCTTGTAATAACCCATTGCCATTGTAATTCGGTCTTTTGATTATCAATTATTTCTGGCATTGTCTCTGCATAAGAAGTTACATCTTTACTTTCTTTTATAAAATCATTTATTTGATTAGCAAGCCACATACATTCTTCTTTTGTAGTTGTAGAAAAAGCTGCTTTTCTTATTTTAAGACTATTATTTTGACTTCCATAATATATAGTTACAAAATAAGTTCTTCCGCCTTTACTTCCATAAACGACATCACATATACTGCTTTTTAATTCGTTAATTTTTATCATTTTTTTAGAAGAGGAAAAAAATAATACTCTTTTATATACAAGATACTCTTTATCTGTGTAAAGATAAGATTTACCAAAAATTGTAAAAAAAATATTATAAAACATATAGACTACAACAGCCCAAAATGGTATTAGAAACAAAAGTGCAAAACTCATTGTAGGTTCAGAAAAAGCAAGAAATCCAAAAATAGCAGTAAAAAAAACTACCCCACCACCCCAGATTAACATAAATAAACCTACTATTACAACCTCAATAGTAAGTCCTTCAGGTGGAAAATACATAGAAAAACTATCGTTTTCTTTTTTTAATTCAATTTTAGAATTATATGGTTTGACAACTGCTTCTTTTTGTTCTTTTTCTTGATTGTATGTTTTTAGTTCTACTTCATCTATTTCGTGATTACAAGTTTGGCAAACTAATTTACCATTTCTAAATGATTGAAAATTGATTGACAATTTAGCATCACATTTTGGACAATTAAGATTTGCATTAAATAAACTTGAAAAATCCATTTTATTACTCCATAAAAATATTTTAGCCAATTTTTTTAGTTAGCCACAGAATTAGAGAATAAATTTATTTACTATATTAGAATTTGTTAAGCATAACTAAAATTAATGATAAAGCTTACATACTATTCTTGTCAATCATAATTTGCTTTTTTGTGAGAATAAAATAATTATTTATTAAAGTAAGTAGTTTTAATTTCAGTATGTGTTTCTGTTACTTTACCCCAGCAAGCTTTAGCAAATTCTTCATCATTTTTAAAATCTTTTGGGTATAAAGGCTCAGCATATTTTAATACTACTTTCTGGAAAAATTTCATATAATAATTACCTTTTTGTAAAGCATTTCGAGAGCCTTCTATTGCAGCTGGCACTACACAAACATTCAATTTATAACATAGTTTTATTAAAGTTATATTGGGTTCTAATAAATTTCCATCAAAACTCCTTGTTCCTTCTGGAAAAACACATAAAGAATATCCTTTTTTTAACATATCGATTACTTCTTTTATAATCCCAAGTCTCGATTTTTTTTCATCTCTATCAAAAAAGAAAGCACCACCATAAATTGTTAGTATTCCTATAAAAGGGATATATTTTACTTCTTTTTTTGAAAGTGCTGAGGCGTGAGTAGAACTTAATAAAGTCGGAATATCAATCCATGATTGATGATTACAAATATAAAGAGTAGTTCTTTTTTTATCTACATATTGTTTATTTAGAACTTTCACTCTTAACCCAGTCAATGTATTGAGTACAATAGTCCATGGTATTATCAAAAAAGGATCGGACATTTTATACCTTTTATATCTTGGAATAAAAAGTAACCACCATTCAGTAATAATAAAAAATACAGAAACTATTGATACTAAAATAGTTAAAATTACTGTTGCAATATAATAAAAAATTTTCATATTTTTATCCCTTTCTATTTTTTATTCTTTAGAAATTGTAATTAAATCAGGTACAAGCATTTTTAACATTGAAGTAGAATTTTCTTGCCAATGAAAATCTGAATTTATTTTTAATCTGAAATAATATTGTTTATCTTGCGACAATGTAGCATCTTTTGTTATCCATTGTATTAAAATTTTAATGCCACTCGAATTCAAAAAAATAAGTTTTGTAAAATCTAATTCTATATATTTTATTGAACTCTTTATAATTTTATCATGAGCTTCATTAAAAAAAGAAGAAAGCATTGCTTCTGGATTTTTATCATCAATAAAACCTTTAAATATTATTTCTACTCCATTTTCAATATCATAAACATCTATGTTTAATTTATCAGTTGATTTAAAATTTAAATTCAGCTTATTCATCAAGACCTCTTAGGTTTAAGAAATAAAAACTTACATAAATAAAACAAAAAATTACATTTTTTTATTACACTTTATATATGTTTGATACAAAATATCAAGTAAAATTTTATATTTTTACTATTTTTTTTAAAGAAATTTTCAATAAAAAAATTATTCTAACCTAAGAATATACTTGAAAGCTTATAAATCGTCAATCTTTTTTTTATAAAACAAGATTTTCAATTTTCTACTTTTACAACAAAGAATGAATAAAATATATTAATTTATTAATAATAATTATAATTTTTTTTTCTTTCCTTAAATAATAAATCAAAAAAAAGAATAATAATATGCTAAATATTTATAATTTTTAACATTTATTACTTTTTAGAAATAATATATAAAAATAATTATTGACTTCTATTATTATTAATGTTACATTGTCATAGTATAAAAGTTCAGGAGGTTATTATGATTGATAAAAGAGATCGCTCAAATATTAATATCCAACATAATTATTACAAACCAAAAAAATGGAAAAAAATTGCTAATTTAAAAAACATTGCATTATTTGGTTTATATCTTGGCGGTGTAGTTTTAATCGTAGAACTAGCAGACGGCAAAAATTTAAAAGAGGCTTATGCAAAAAATCTTTCTATTACTAAAATTGAAAAGAATATTGCAACAAATGATATTATTAATGAAGATTCTTTAACCTTGACAGAAAAACTTAAGCTTAATTTTTATGCTGAATATATTGGAAACAGAGACATTGCAAAATATACTTTAAAACATTCAAAAGCTTTTGACATTGAACCATCACTACTCATCGCTTTAATGAAAGTTGAATCAAGATTTAATGTTTACGCTGTAAATTATAATAAAAATAGAAGCATTGATAGAGGTATTTGCCAGTTAAATAGTAATACTTTTACTAAGCTAAAAGCAGAAGATTTTTTTAATCCAGATGTAAATATAATGAATGGTGCAAAATTATTAAGATGGTGTCTTGATAAAGCAGACAATAAATTAACAAAGGCTTTAGCTTTATATAACGCTGGTTTTGGTAAAGTATCCGCTACAAAAGTTGGAGCAATAACTTTAGATTATATCCAAAAAATTGTAGACGAAAAAGAAATTATTGATGGTGGATTTCAAAAATATCTCGAAGAATATTCTGATTTGTTGGATTAATATTACTAAGAAATACTTAGATTACAATAAAGCGACATCTTTACTCGATGTCGCTTTTTTTTATTTAAATTTAAATTTTAAAAGACTTTAAAACATTTAAGGTATGTATTGACAATCTTAATATTTATCAATATAATAATTATAAATTATAATCTTATTTATAAGATTATATGCCTAAAAAAACGAGTTCTTTTTCGAGTTTTTTATAGCATATACTTATTTTTAAATTTATAATTATTAGTATATTTATATTTTTTATATACTAACATAATATTCAATTAATTTGAGAGATATAAATGATCGATGTAACAGGATATAGGATTTACGAAAAAATATATTCTAGTTCTAATTCTAATATTTATAAAGCAAAATCAGAAGAAAATAATACTCCTGTTATAATAAAAATTTTAAAAAAAGAGTATCCTACACCTGAAAAGTTAAATAAATTTAAGACTGAATATGATATTTGTAATAGTTTAAATATCTGTGGGGTAATCAAAAATTATGATTTAGTAAAATATGGGCACACCCTTGCTGTTATAATGGAAGATTTTGAAGGAGTTTCTCTCGATAGCATAATTAGTAAAAAAAAAATAGATATAAAGTTATTTCTTGAAATAGCAATAAAAATAGCATCTATTATTGGAGAAATTCACAAAAAACATATAATACATAAAGATATAAAACCGCATAATATTCTTTTAAACCAAAAAACAAATGAGATCAAAATTATAGATTTTAGTATAGCAACTCAACTTTCAAAAGAAAATCAAAATATGGTAAGCCCAGAAAGAATTGAAGGTACTTTAGCATACATAAGCCCAGAACAGACAGGTAGAATGAATAGGTCTATCGATTATAGAACTGATTACTATTCTTTGGGTGTTACACTGTATGAACTTATTACAGGAAGACTCCCTTTTATAGCGAAAGATTCTATGGAGTTGATACATTGTCATATAGCAAAAATTCCAGACCCTCCTAATAAGTTAAATAAAAAAATACATATTGTTATATCTAAGATTATTCTTAAACTTCTAAATAAAAATGCAGAGGATAGATATCAAAGTATATATGGTTTAATATATGATTTAGAAAAATGCTACAATATGCTTATTGAAAACGGAAAAATAGAAGATTTTGAAATTGCTAAAAATGATATTCCTGATAAGTTTCAAATTCCTGAAAAACTTTATGGAAGAGAAGAGTATTTAGAAAATCTTTTGAATATTTTTGACACTGTTTGTTCTGGGAAAAAAAGAGCGGTATTTTTTGGTGGAATTTCTGGTATTGGTAAATCATCACTTATAAACGAAATACAGAAACCCGTAGTCGAAAAAAAAGGATATTTTATAGATGGTAAATACGAGCAATTTGAAAGAAATGTTCCTTACTCTGCGATTATTCAAGCCTTCCAAAGTTTGGTTAAACAAATAATTACAGAAAACAATGAAAGAATAAAAATATTTAAAGATGAAATTTTAGAAGCTGTTGGTAACAATGGCAAAGTTATCATAGATGTAATCCCAGAATTAGAATTAATAATAGGTAGTCAGCCATATATTGAACAATTAGGTATTAATGAGTCATTAAATAGATTTAACCTTGTTTTTCAAAATTTTATAAAAGTTTTTAGCAAACAATCTCATCCTCTTGTATTATTTATAGATGATTTACAGTGGGCTGATGGTGCAAGTATTAAATTGATTCAAAATCTTCTAATGGACCATGAATTAGAATATTTTCTTTTTATTGGAGCATATAGGGATAATGAAATAAATATAGGACATCCTCTTTCTATTGCATTTGATAATATTGGCAAAAATGATGTTGATATGGTTAATATCAAATTACCTCCATTTACTAGCCAAAATATAAGCTCTTTATTATCAGACTCTTTTAAGATTGAAAATGATAAAGTATTAGATTTAGCAAAACTTATTTTAGAAAAAACAGGTGGTAATCCTTTTTTTGTTTTAGAATTCATAAAACAACTTTGTGATGATGAACTTATTAAATTTGATAAAGGTTGGAAGTGGCAGTTAGATAAAATACAACAATCTCGGATTACTGACAATGTTGTAGAACTTATGGCAGGGCGAATTAAAAAACTTCCAGAAAAAACATTAGATACTTTAAAGATCGCATGTTGTATAGGAATAAAATTTCCATTTGATGTTTTATCTGCTGTCTACGAAAAATCCGAAAAAGAGACTTTAGATGATATAACAGAAGCTATTAATCAAGGAATTATAGTTAAAACAGGAAATGAAGGAAAATTTATTCATGACAGAGTATTAGAGGCTTCTTATAGCTTAATTAGCCAAGAAGAACAAGAAGAAATTCACTATAAAATAGGTAAAAGGTTTATGTTAATTCAAAGAGAACAAATTCACGAGGATAAACTTTTTAACATAGTAAACCAATTAAATCTGGCAAAAAATATATTAAATAAAGAAGAAAAATTTCAACTTATTGAGCTAAATTATCAAGCAGGTCTTAAATCAAAATCTAATGAGGCTTTTGATGCTTCATTAAATTATTTTAATATTGCAATAAATTTACTTGATAATGAGAGTTGGCAAAAAAATTATAAAAGAACATTTCAAATATATCTTCTTAAAGCAGAAGCAGAGTTTTTAAATGGAAACTTTGAAGAATCAGAAAAAATTCTTAAAGAAATTCTAAAAAATTGTAATAATGATATGGACAAAGTTGATGTTTATAGATTTCAAATAATTAAATATGCTGGCTCTCAAAAATATAGAGAGGCATTGCTTTTAGTAAAACAAGCCTTAAAAATACTTGGGGTAAATATAAAAGAACCAGAAAAAACAACAGTTTTTGATATTATAAAAGAATTATTTATATCAAAACTTATAATTAGAAATAGAAAAATTACTAATCTTAAGAAATTTAAAACTCTAACTAATACAAAAATATTGCAAACATTAGATATAATGATAGCAGCAACAGGAGCAGCATTTTTTTATGATACATCTTTAATGACTATTTTGGTAATTAAAACTACTATGTATTCTATGATACATGGTTTTAGTGTTCCTTCAAGTTTTGGTTTGACTTCTTATGGTGTTGTTTTAAATGGAATGTTAGGAGACGCAAAAAATTCGATACAATTTGGAAAAGCAGGTATAGAACTTGCCAAAAAATATGATAATAATTATTTTCTTGGAAGAAATTCATTGATTTACGCTTGTTTTGAACATTATTGGCTACATCCATTAAAAGAATGTATGGATATTTTAAAAACATCATTATCAAAGTCATTAGAATCTGGCGATCTTGAATATTCGGCTTATTCTTTAAATACTCAAGCTGTTTTTAAATTTCTACTTTCTACAAATTTAAAAGATGCAAAAGATGAAATAATGAAACTTTCCATTATAGATAAAAGAATAAAACAATCAGTTACAATTATTTATAAAATTTGGTCTCAAATGATAATAATCCTTAGTGGTACAGAAAAAAATGAGAATGTCTTAAAAATTAAAGGTAGTTTTTTTGATGAAGATATTCACTATCAATACCTTATTGAAGTAAAAAACTTACAAGCAATTGCAGGTTTTTATTGTAATAAAATATTTTTGGCTTATCTTTTTGATGATTTTGCTAATGGTTTAGATATGGCAAGAGAAAAAGAAAAAATAATTATTTCTGGTTCTAATTCGTTTATTACATTGCCATTGTTTTATTTTTTCTATGCTTTATTGATAAAAGAAAGGTGGAATTATTTTAACGATAAAGAAAAAAAATATTACTTAAAAAAATATAAGTTTATTATAAAAAAATATAGTAAATGGGCAAAAGATTCTTCTTGTACATTTGAACATAATTATAAATTGATACTAGCAGAATATAATAGCATAATTGGAAAAAATCAAGAAGCAATGTCTTTGTATGATGAAGCAATAAAATGTTCAAAAAATAATGAATTTATTAATTTTGAAGCGATAGCAAATGAATGTGCAGCCAAATTCTATTTATTAAAAAATATGAAAAAAATTGCTCAAACTTATTTAGTAGAATCTATATATTGTTATACCAAATGGGATGCTTCCATAAAAGTAAAATATATGGAAAAAAAATATTCATATATGTTTCATAATATTGGATTAGAAATGGATTTTGACAACTTAATGGAAAAAAACATTAAATCATTTCTTTTTACTCCAAAAACAGACGTTAATAGCGATACAATTAATACAATAACTTATTCTTTAGATATAAATAGCGTGATGAAAGCAAATCAGGCAATATCAAGTGAGATAGACATTGATACGTTGATAATAAAAGTAATAAAAATAGCAATGAAAATAACAAGTTGTGAAAGAGTTGTATTAATCTTACAAAAAGACGAAGCCGTTTTTGTTGAGGCAGAAGGTATAGGTGATAAAGAGTCAGTTTTATTAAAATCAATCCCAATTTATAAATATGAAAATATTCCCTTATCTATTGTTTCTAATGTTTTAGAAACTAAAAAAAATTTAATTTTAAACGAAGGTATAGATAAGAGTTTGTATGCAAAAGATGTTTATATTATAAAAAAGAAACCTAAATCAATAATTTGTTTATCAATTTTAAACCAATCTCGTTTAGTTGGAATTTTATATATTGAAAATAATGTATTTAATTCTTATTTTACACGAGAACAAATAGAGGTCTTAAAAGTTTTGTCTACTCAGATTGCAATTTCAATAGAAAATACTCAACTAATTGAAGATATGAAAGAAAAAGAAAGACTTAAACAAGAAATGGAAATTGCTCAAAAAATACAAACTTCTTTATGTCCAAAACATATAGAAAATGAGGAATTAGAAATTTCTGCTATGATGCAACCCGCTGAAGAAGTAAGTGGTGATTATTATGATATTGGATTTGATAAAGACAACAAACTCTGGATTGCAATTGGCGATGTGTCAGGACATGGAGTAACGCCAGGTTTAATTATGATTATGGCAGAAACTGCTTTCAATACTAAAATTAAAGATGACAGTATAACTTGTACTCCAAAAGATGTAATAATAGATATAAATAAAGCGTTATGGGAAAACATAAGACTAAGGCTCGAAGAATTTCATTTTATGACTATGATTTTATTAAAATATCTTGGTAATGGTGAGTTTTTATACAGTGGATCACATCTTGATATTTTAATTTATAGAGCAAAAACTAAATCCGTTGACATAATTAAAACTTATGGTACTGTTTTGTCACTAAAAGAAGATATTACAAAAGATACAAATGATAATAATTTCAAAATAGATATTGATGATGTAGTTGTTTTATATACAGATGGAATAATAGAAGCAAGAAAAGCTGGTGATAAATTTCAATTATGGGGAATAGAAAATTTACAAATCCTCGTAGAACAAAATGGTAATAAAAGTTGTAAGGAAATAAAACAAGCAATATTACAAAATGTTTTGGAATGGTGTGATAATAAACCTATCGATGATATAACTATCGTAGTTTTAAGAAGAGAACGATAATTTAGAATAAAAATTCAAATTTTATTAAAAATATTCTATACTCTATTGACTTTATGATCCTCTCTGAATTATAGTTAAAGAAAGATAAATTCTAAATTAATCTGATAGTTTATAGGAGATATTTATGGATAAAAAAAAATCAGCAAAAGATATTTTTATAGAACAACAGGTCTTAGAAAGTGAAGAGGCTATGCCTTTGGATGATAGTCCAATTCAATTAAATGATCTTAGCCAAACCGCATATAGTGCTAATGTGCCGGGTATAATGGGTGGTAGCCCATCTCCTATGTCATCCGTATCAGCTTCTACTCCCAAACTAAAAAAATCTATCCCTATAAATACTATGAAAACATCAGAAGATATGCAACTTGAAAAAGAACCAATAAAAATTAAAATAACAGGCTCTTTTTTTTGGAAGAAAGTAATCGTTCCACCAAATGCTTATGTTATTCATACACGTATTAATAAAAAAGACCCCATAACACTTGGAATGGGCTTGTCATTCAGGTATAACCCAAATACCGATGCCTATCTGATTATTCCATCTGCAATGCAAACAATAGGTGTTGTCGCAAATTGTATTTCAAAAGAAAAACAAGGAATTAATGTACTCGCTTATGTCCAATGGCAGATTGAAGATTTTTCTTTAGCCTATAAAAAACTCGATTTTTCTGACTCAAGGGATCCTCTTGGTATTGTAAATGCTCAACTGCGAGAACAGGCTGAGGCTGCTATTAAAGACAAGATAGCAACGATGAGTGTTGAAGAAGTTCTTACTGATAAAGCACCAATTATAGAAGAACTTACAAATAGACTAAAGCTTGTTGCCGAAGGACAAAAAAAAGGTGAACAATTTGTCAAAGAAGGGCTTGGTATTAAAATAATAACTGTACAGATTAGAGAAGCAATAGTTTGTTCAAGTTCATTATGGGAAGATTTGCAAAGCCCATATAGAAACGAGCAAAAGAAAAAATCAAGGATTAGTAATCTAGAAATGACAGACGAAATTAATAAAAAAGAATTAGAGACGCGGATGCAAAGAGAAACAAGAGAAGCAGAGACTAATCATCAGATAGAATTAATTAAACAAAAAAAACAAACAGAAACTATTCATATAAGACTTAATGAAGAAACTCAAAGATATGATAAAGAACAACAATCTATTCAAAATAAATTAAAACTTGAAGAACAAACTGTAATTTCAAAGAAAGAAGCAGAAGAACGCCTAATAACCTTAGAAAATCAGTTAAAACTCAATCGTGAGATAGAAATTTTAAAACAAAATAATCAAATGAACGAAGAAAAACTAAGGCTTGAACTTGATTCTATAAAAAGAGAAGTTTCTCTACAAACAGATAAAGAATTATTTTCTACAGAAGAAGAAGCAAGATTAAAAGAAAATATTTATAAAATCAAATCAAAACAAATAGAATTAGAAATTCTTCTTGAAAAAAAAGAAATGGAACTAAAAGCCTTGTATCAAAATCATGCAGACCTTATAGAAAAACAAAAACTCGATGCGCATCTTGATAGAAAAGTAGCAGAAGAAAAATCAATTATTTTAGTTGAAGAAGAAAGAAATAAATTAAAGTATCAAATAGATGAACAGATGGTAAGTATAGAAAAAATGAAGCAAGAAATAAGAAATATGGTAAATAACAATGTATTATTAAATGATTTAATTAAAGAACTTCCAGCAATTGCGGCTAACATACCACAAATTAAAGACTTAAGGATTTTTCAGTCTAACGATAAAGAACCACTTGTTGATAACCTAATGGCTTTTATCCAAAAAATCATTAGTTTTTCACAATCATTAGGTATTGAATTGCCAATAAAAAAAGATACTAATTAGAGTTTGTTGAATAAATCCATAATTCATTATTATATAACAAGTTATAATCAAAAATCATCTTTAAAAATGCAAGGGTTTTTAAATTATCCATTGAAAATACGTGCATTTTTAAAGAGATAAAAAAAGTATGCTTCTGGCGTTTTCTAATGACTTATTCAGTAGCCCCTAATTAAAAGAATGTCTGTATCAAGGATAATTTTAAGTTTTCTATATTGAGAATTGCCCAAATTGTCAATATATACCTGAAATGTTCTTTTACAACTTGTTTATTTAAAAGAAGTTATAAAAAAGTTTATCACTGAATTTAAGACAGACCTGAAACATTTCAGTATATAATTCGTTTTTAAGAAACAAATTATGGGTAACATCAACTCTTATTAGATATTGACCATTTAAAAGCGTTTAAGTATATAAAAATATGATAAGTTCTAATGATTTTTTTATTGCGATCTTGTCTTGCACAGGCTACTCTAATATCGGCAGGAGTGCCAATATCTCTTGAAATATCTTGAATATCAAACAATTTGTATTTAAAATCAATATTTTTAACAAAATCAAAATATTTTTGCCATAAATCAAAAAATTTGTCTGTTTCTACATAAATTAAAACATAATTTTCATCTAATCCATTTTTATCATAGTTAAATAATTTAGTTAAATGTGAACTAATAACATCAGAAGACAAACATTTTAAATTAAATGCTTCTACAAGTGCAGAAGTTTGTTGGTTTTTATCTTCTAAAACAATATCAACTTCACCAAAAGACTTCCCAGTTTCAGAATCCCCATGTGGTTTTTGTGGTTTTGTGATTATATTATATTTTTTTAGTTCAATTGATATAAAATTAGTCCTATTATCTTCTTTTTGACCCAAATTTAATGTTTTATACTCAGATTGTAGAGTTTTTGATGCTTGTAATATACTTTTTAATAATTTATCGCTTTCATCTTTTATTATCATTAGTATTTTATTGATTTCAACATCTTCGGTACTATCACGACATTCTATTGTTTGTTTTCCTTTTTCAATCCGTTTTATGAGGTCAGTATATTTAAAAAAATATGGATTTATAGAATGTTTACATTCTTTACAAGTACAGGGAAATAATTTTTCATAATAGAGTTCTTTAAATGATTTTTTGTGAATTTGTTCTATATTTTCACATATTATAGTTAAAAATTCAGTTTTTAGATAAATTTCTCCAAAAAGTTTTATTATTATAACATTTACTCCTTCATCTCTTGTTAGCTCGTGATAAACCAAAGCCTTAACATTTCCTTTTTGTAACACAGCCCCAGATTCCCAAACTAAAAAATTATCATTTTCTTTTATAATGTATTCGTTTAGCCTAACTATGAGTCTTGAGATAATTCCTTTTGGCATAAAAGGATATTTAAATCTAAATTGTAGGTTATCAGTTTCGTCCCAGTTAAATTTTGGTCTAATTTTTGTCAATAAAATTGGGGCTATATATTCGTTATCATTTATATCATAACATAACTCAAAATTATTTTTCAACATAAGACTTAGTAACTTATTTCGTTCTTCATAAGTGTAATTTTTATCTTTCCAGACATTAAAAAGCCAATTTTTAGTAAATTTACCGTTATTTTCTAATTTTTTATCTGATAATATGATATATATAGCACTTACAACCCACTGAGGATTAATAAATATTATATCTGATAACACTGGATCATCTTTGTAATGTAATATTACCCCAATATCGTTTAAATACCCACTTAGATATAAAGCGTCCTCTTCCTTTGTGATAGAATGTTTATTACATAAAGTAAAATATTCACTTATAGAAATATGATTTTTATTTTTTAAACTTTCCAACTCTTTACGGATTTCTGACCATTTGGCAGGCAATGGGTCGCCTATATGTTTTAAATTAGATAAGTTTGTTTGAATTTTTAGAAAAAGATTTTTAAATTTTTCATTCTCATTAGCAAGGTCTATATCAAATCTTTCTATAGAAAGTTCTGAATACCTTTTTACATATTCCTCATAGTCAAAATTGGTTATTGATTGATAATTTTTTTCATTTAACACGACTAACACAGGGCTTTGTCCGCCAAGTAATCTTATTATATTAAACCAATAATCAAAATTAGTATCTTGTTTCCTATCATCTGCAAGTAGCACATAAAAAGACCTTGCAGTCAAAAAAAATTGATGGAGCATAAATTGTATCTCCTGCCCTCCAAAGTCCCAAAGATTTGCCTTAAACTCAATTGTATTATCCTTTGTGTATGGGAATGCCCAACCAGCTCTAACATCCACCCCCAAAGTAGAGTTTATCTCACAAGGTATCTTATATTTTGGGTTTAAAAGCTTTTCCATAAGCGAAGTCTTACCAGATCCAGGCTCACCAACAAACATTAATTTTGCTTCATAAATTGGTATTGTCCCATGTTTTTTAATTTGAGAAAAGTAGTTTCTTATTGCCTCTTTACCTTGTTCGATAATTTCAATAGGAGGGGATTCGATTGGGTTGTTATATAAATTTAAACCATCATAATAAAAATTTTCTTTCCAAAATATATCCATTTCTTTAAAATCAGTTATCCATTCTGAGAGTATTTTTATTTTATTTGTATTTAAATATAATATTTTTAATTTTTTTAAATCTTTTAATGCTGATATATCGCTTATTTGATTATTAAATAAAGATAAATTATTTAAATTAGTTAAATCTTTTAATGCTGATATATCGCTTATTTGATTATCTGATAATTTTAAATAAGTTAAATTAGTTAAATCTTTCAATGCTGATATATCGATTATTTGATTATTATGTAAATATAAATTATTTAAATTAGTTAAATCTTTTAATGCTGATATATCGATTATTTGATTATTATGTAAATATAAATTATTTAAATTAGTTAAATCTTTTAATGCTGATATATCGCTTATTTGATTATTATGTAAATATAAAGTATTTAAATTAGTTAAATCTTTTAATGCTGATATATCGCTTATTTGATTATTAGATAAATATAAAGTATTTAAATTAGTTAAATCTTTTAATGCTGATATATCGCTTATTTGATTATTAGATAAATCTAAAGTATTTAAATTAGTTAAATCTTTTAATGCTGATATATCGCTTATTTGATTATCTGATAAATCTAAAGTATTTAAATTAGTTAAATCTTCTAATGTTGATATATCGCTTATTTGATTATTTCTTAAATCTAAAGTATTTAAATTAGTTAAATCTTTTAATGCTGATATATCGCTTATTTGATTACCATCTAAATATAAAGTATTTAAATTAGTTAAATCTTTCAATGCTGATATATCAATTATTTGATTATATGATAAATCTAAATATTTCAATTTTTTTAAATTAATTATTAAATCATAAAATTTTTTGTAATTTATATTATGTATTAAAATCCCAGTTATTTCATTGTTTTTATTTATAGAATAATAATTATCTAATAGAAGAAATGAATTAAATCCTTCTTTTATTTCATCTTCAGAAATTTTTTTAAATTTTTCCCCAATTCGCCCCTCAATCTTCCTCAATATCTCCAAATCTGTCATAAAAACCTCCAAAATAGGCTAATATTATGGAAAACAATAGGTAAGTTATCCCTTGTTTCCTGAGATATTTAAATTATATTCTTTCTTTGGGATTTATTCAATGGTAATTAATAAATTTCTAAGTTTAAAAAAAATAGTGATTATAATTTTAATTTGACTTTGAGTAGCAATTGATGTATATTTTATTGATGTGGAGTTTATAAATGATAGCAGAAGGTATAGTTAAAGATGGTGGAATATTTATTCCTAATATTATCATTAATTCAGAAAAAAAGGTTATTAGAGTCAATATTGATTTTATTGAAGATAAAACTGAAAATCCAAAGAAATTTGAAAAATATATTGGTACATGGAATGATAATGACAATCAAGAATTAGATAAAATTCTACAAGAACAAAGAAAAATAGACGAGGCAATCTGGAATGTATAATCTTTTTTTGGACACAAATGGATATTCTGAAATGAGAAGAGGTTCTGAGAAATTAAAAGAAATTTTACATAATACCCATTTGATATATTTAAATTCTATCGTTGTAGGAGAATTACTTGCTGGTTTTTTATATGGTAGTCATATGAAAAAAATCTTAAAGAATTTCAAAATTTTTTAAATGACCCAAATGTTATTTTGCTATCAATTTCAGAAAAGACTGCTAATTATTATGCTCAAATCTACAAAAACTTAAGAAATAAAGGAAAGCCAATTCCTACAAATGATATGTGGATTGCTGCAACAATTTTAGAATATTCACTTGATCTTTATTCTAATGACAATCATTTCGATGAAATAGACTCAATTATTCGCATTAAATAAAATTTCTAATAAATTTCTCCAAAATAGGCTAATATTATAGAAAACAAGGGGTAAGTTATCCCTTGTTTCCTGAGATATTTAAATTATATTCTTTCTTTGGGATTTTTTCAATGGTAATTTAAAAAATCAATAAATTTTTCATAAACAAAATAATTTTTTTACTCTGTGTCTTTGTTGAGAAATCCCCTTTCCAAAAATTCTTCGGTTATCCAAAAAATTTGTCTATTGAAAAGGTAAAGAAAAGAGAGTATTAATTAAGCATAACAATTTATTAAATAAAGGAGGAATTTTGTTATGAAAAATTTAATGTATTGTGTTTTACTGATTTCAAGTTTAGTTTTAGTTATGTTGGGATGTAGAGGTTATGACGATTATCCAAAGTCGTCTTACAATTATAAAGAACCTACGGCAACTGGAGATGTGACTATTATTTCATGTAAAGATATTGAAAGAGTATCAATATCGATTTACAAAATAGTGCAAACAATACCAATAAAGGTAGAATCTAATTATTTTGAAAAAGAAATACTAACGATCGTGGAGGAAAAAGACAAGGCAATTTTATTAGCAACATATCATAAAAATAATTCTTCTTATATTTTTGATGATAGTTCAAATACAAAAAATTATAGTAAAATAGAAAGTATTTTTGAAAAATATGATATTAATTATAGTAAAGAAGACAAAGATAAGGATAATAAAGATAATAATGGAAATAAAGACAACAAATCCAATGATAAAAACAATAAGGATAACAATGGCAATAAAGACGACCTATCTAATGACAAAGATAATAAGACTAATAATGATAAGGATACCAAAGACGATAAAGACAAAGATAGTACTTCCGACCAATCAACAGATTTAATAGAATGGGGAAAAGCACGAGTTTATTATACATTAACCAATAAAGAAAATTTTGAAATCTCTAAATGTATAGTTTATCTTCTTGCAGAGGCATTTGATGGTACTGTATATGTAAACGAGGAAGAAAAAAAGATAATACCAGCAAACTCTGCAACATCAAGCTTTATAGAATTTTCTACTGCTGGAAAAAAAATTGTAAAGGCTCGATATTATAAATATGAGGCAACTAGTTATAAATATGGTGGAATTGGTCAAAAATATACAAAATTATCATTTAATTTAAAAAATACAGGGGATAATTCTATAAGAGAGATAAAATTTAAGTTAAAACTTAATTATAAGAAAATGGGTGAAGTTGTTTATGATTTATATGACTATCCTTATTTACCTAAAAAAGAATCTAAGATAATTAATAATTACTTTTATCACGACGATGAATTAATTGATTATTCAATTAGCGATATAGTATTATTTGGTTCTTACTACTGATCGAGGTACCAAATGGTTGAACTATTTATAAAATATGGAGATTATTTTGGAAAATATACCTAACGAACTCTAAATGGTAAATAAATTTTATTAAAAAATATCAATTTAAAACTCAAAATTACCACGAAGATATTGCAACTAAAAATTGGAAAGTATTTCAATAAAAAAGATGATTTTTTAAATTTATTGAAGTTTTTAATTAGAATGCTTTTTTTTATTGCATTTCCTTCGTGGTTTTAACTAATTTTTGATGCAATATTATTTTGTTTGATTTTTTAGAAACTGTTACAACAGATGTAAAAGAAAACACAGAGTTAAGAAAATTTTATGAAAGAATGTAATAAATCAAGAAGAGTTTTTAGGCTTCCTAGATGATTTGGTGTATCATTAAACCTATCTTGTAACGAATCAAAATATTTTTTTGTTATTACATTGTTTGGTGAAGCTTTAGAGTATCTTAGTTTTGGTTTTAACATTTCTATCAGATAGCAATAATGATAAATTGATTTTGAATTTTTATAATCTTTTGGCTTTTCCATTAATTCTGGGTCATTTATAGATACATTGTAATGTTTTGAATATGCTATAAAATTTTTGTTTAATTCACCATTAGAATACATTTTTTTATTACCCAAAAGCCATGTTTCAATACAAATATTTTGAATAATTATTTCTAATTTACAATTATTTATTAGTGAAATATTATTAACTTTAAGATGTGTTAAAATTTCGTTTTTTCTTCCTTGAACTCCAACAGTGTCACCATCAAGGCAAACGATTAGATAGTCAATATCTCCCTTATCATTTATATCTTTAATAGCATTTATAAGATGGTTATTCTGAATCATCGCTGGATAACCATAGCCACTTGCAATATAGTAAGAATCATTTTCAATATTAAAAAAATCATCAACTCGTTTTAAATTTGGTAAAATATAGGAAATCCAAGCAGGATACAAAGCCATCTCTGTGTTTTCGCCTTCAACTAAGATGTAAATTCTCATTATTGGATACCTTCTCGATATTCTTTTAGGTTAATTAATTTAAAAAAGTTTTCGTGGTGAGATTTATCAAGGTTAAATTGAGTGGTGTCATATACTTTTATTTTTCCACCTTTTCTTGTTACAATTTTCCAATATTCGCAAGGGATTTTATTTATAATGTAAGGATGATGACTTGTTGCTATAAATTGCATCCTATTATTTTGTAATAACAAATCCTCACTCAAAAAATTTACACAATTGATGCCAAGGCTATTTTCTAATTCATCAATTAGAAATACAGTGCCATCAGGAGAAAGATACATTTCGGCTATATGTATTAGAGTTCTTAACATACCAGAAGAAATATTATTTTGGTTTACCCATTTATCACTATCTTTAATTTTTATTTTAAGGTAATAACAATTAAGTAAATTTTTTCCTATATTCTTTATTTCTTTTACAACTTCTATATTTTCTACTTGGCTAAAAATATCTAGAAAATTAGATTTTATTTCATTAAAAATATCTATAAATAATTTTGATGTAATATATATTTTTGGAATCAAAGGAATATTTTCTATTTTTAATTTTTCTATTGAATTAAATTTAATTTTCCAGTCTATATAATAATCTTTTGAAGAGATTTGAAGTTGATTTTCATTTTTTGTATAGTCTCTAAATATTATTTTATCAAATGCCTTAACTACATTTTTTAAATTATCTTCTTCCAATAATTTGAGAATACTAGTATTAGTATCAAGTTTTGGTAAAGGATTATTATTATAAATTATTTTTTCTTCGGTTCTATCTACGATTAAATCTCCATTTAAATATAATTTTTCAAAAATAAATTTTATTTTTTTTATTATTTCAGAGTGTGTTATATAAGGAAAAAGAGATGTATCATCATCTTCTAGTTCGCTTAACTCACCTTCCCATATATAATTATCGTTTCCTTCAATAAAATCTATTTTCCAATTTATCCCAGATGTTAAATTCTCATCTAAAATATTCTTAATCGCTAAAATCGCATTTAATATCTGAGTTTTGCCAGCACCAGAGATACCAACCAACAAATTTAGATCATCAAATTTGAGTTCTTCTAATTCCCAGCCTCTTTGTTTATCCTTAAACTGGATAGAATTTATTCTCATTTTACTTTTACTCCAAAACCAATGATTTGTAAAAACAATAATTAAATTACCACAAAAAGTCAAGAAATTTTAATCTCTCAAATTCTCCCATGTCTTTCCTTACTATTTATAATCAATCCCCTTCAATATATTTTCTAATTTTGTTTTTTCGTGTTCATCTGATTCTTCTCTTAAATTATAAGTATCATTAAAAAGGTCTTTTTTGTATAATGATAAGACAAAATTCTTTTCATCTTCTTTTTGTATTTTATTCAAAATATTATTTTCAAAAGCTTCAAATTTAATTATTAAAGGTATTTTAATAGATATTTCTTTCTTTGCAGGCTTATTCTTACCGTTTTTATTGAAAAAAGAAAATTTTGGTTTATAATTTAAGAGTGTTCTTAAAATTATATTATTTCCTTTTAAATTATCATTTTCTATAGATTTTTTTCTTTCATTTTCCATTGCTAATTTTCGAGATTGAATCTTAAGTTTTTTTTCTTCCGCAATTTTTCTTTTTTCTTCTGGAGTATAGTTTTTAATATCTTTAATTACTTCTTTTTCTACGCCTTGAACTTTAAATGCTAAAATTAGGTTTCTCATTTTTTGAACTTCACCAGAAAGATGGTTTCTTGTTTTACCCAAAGACTCGATAAGTTTAACATTTTTGCTTGCTTCTTCGGAGAATGAATTTATTATGTCCATTATTGTTTGGCTACCTTTACTCTCTTCTTCTGTTGCAACAAAAATTCGCTCAACTATATTTTTTATGGTTTGAATGCTGTCCTTAATATCATCAATTGCATTTATTACCTCAGATGTTTTAGCAACACCTGCTTTTATTCTTCTATCATTCATTTTTATAAGAAGTCCAATTTCATTTGCAGCATCATTTGATTGAATCGCAAGTTTTCTAATTTCACCAGCAACAACGTTAAAGCCTTTTCCAGCTTCCCCTGCTCTACTTGCTTCAATAGCAGCATTTAACGACAAGAGTCTTGTTTTTTCAGAAATTCCATTGATTAAATCAGTAATAGAGTTAATCTGTTTAGATGTTTCTGCTATCATATTTATTTCTTCTATCATTTCTTTTATGATTTGGGTAGAATCTTGAGCATGTCGTTCTGCTTGATTTGTTAATTTTAACGAGTCTTTAACATGCTGGTCAACCCTTTTAATAGATTCATTTAATTTTTCAAACATCTTTAAACTTTCAGCGATTGATCCTGCTTGAATTTTAATCGTGGCATCAAAATTGTTTATTACAGTATCAAGCGAATTTTGATAACCAATGAGGTTATTTGAGGATTTTTGAATATTCGCCAAAACCTCGTTAATAGTATTGAGCATTCGTCTAAAATTTCTATACAAATGTCCAATTTCATCTTTTGAATCTGAAACAATATCAACATCAAGATAACCTTGACTTACTTTATTTGTAGCATAGTCTAACGTAACAAGTGGAAATTCCAAAGAATTACTTAGCATAATTGATAAAATTACAATAATAATAACGAAAACTAATGCAATAAAAATAATCTGCCTCAAAATATTGTAAATAGGCATATAAATAAGTTCTTTTGGATAGAAATAAGCAATTTTTACCCCAGATTTCATATCACTATATAAATTTGTATCAATAATAAAACTCTGATATTGTTTGTTTTTAAATTTTGTGTTAAAAACAATAGTTTTATTGTCAGTATTTACTTGATTTTCATCATAACTTCCATTTAGTACACCAGAAACCAATTTTTCTTTTAGAATTCCTGTATCTGAATTTAAAAGTTCGGGATAAATTCCTGCTTCTTCATCTCTATCATCCTCAGGGTCTAATTCTTTTCCACCCCAGTTTGTAAACATAATATCATTTTTATAATCTAAAATGTAGATAGTTCCTTGATCAATACCAGAAACGTTTTTTACAGTGAGAGGTAAAAATCCCTTATCTCCTTCATTACTTAAAAGTAACAAAACAAAAACTCTAAAAAATGATGACTCAGGTTTTGGACTACTAAATTCATTCACAATGGGCCAAAGTAAGACTGTATATTTATCGTATTCTCTATAAGTATCTTTTGATAGTTGTCCCATAGTTACTTTTGAGGTTTTTATTCCACTTTCTTTAAATTGAGAATCAACATCTTTTTCTGCTTTTTTAAATACAGGGTCTTCGTTCATAAGTTTTTCCATATCAGGTTCAACATTAATGTTGGATGCTCGCCATGATGTGAATGATCTTTCTTGAAGGAGCGAAGGACAATCCCTATTTATTATATAAGTAACACCAGATATATTTAACGAAACAGTAAGTACCCTAAGACCTTTTGTAGAACCTTCTCTACCAACAACTTCATCAGTATTAATTTCATTTTCTTCAGTTTTATCTTTAAAGGAATATTTATAAATATTATTTTTAATTTCTGGTGGTGTAATTAAGTTTGGAATTTTATTTGCGTAATCTTGAAATGTCTTATCAACATTTTGAGCAATTTGAAATACTAAATTATCATTAAGAATAATTTTTTGTTTATCAAGATGTTCAAATATTCTATTACTAATAAACCATACAATAAAAGATAATGGTATAATAGCAATTGGAATAATTGTAATAAGAAGTCGCCATTTTATTTTTAGAGTTCTTTTTTTAAGTAAAGACATAGAATTTTTCCCTTAAAAGAGCATATTTAGGTTTTGTAAAAAATAATATCTTTCACAACAAATTTTTAGCAATATCTAATTATCGTAAGATCGCCTAAGTATTTTAAGTTTTTTAATAATAAATTTAAAATTATAACACAGATTAATCAGATTGTTTCGGATTCACACAGATTAACTCGTGTAAATATATACAATAACTGTACTTAACTTTTTGAATTTGTGATAAACCAAAAACTTTTGATATAAATAATATTTATGACTTCATCTATGAAAGCATTGGGTAGCTACCCATTGTTTCCATAGATGAAGAATTCTACACTAAATTTTCCATAATATATTCTTTTCGTTCTGGAGTATTCTTACCCATAAAGAAAGTTAAAGATTTTTTTATTTCGTTTAGATGTTCTACTGTTACAGGGAGGATTCGCATATCTTTACCTATAAATTGCCCAAACTCTTTTGGTGAAATTTCCCCAAGCCCTTTAAATCGTGTAATTTCTGCCTCAGCACCGAGTTTTTTTAACGCTTTTTCTTTTTCTACCTCTGTATAACAATAAATCGTTTCTTTTTTATTTCTAACCCTAAAAAGCGGAGTCTCTAGTATAAATAAATGCCCAGATAAAACTACTGGCTCAAAATAAACCAAAAAATATGTTAAAAGCAAATTCCTAATATGAAAGCCATCCACATCAGCATCAGTTGAAATTATAATTTTTTGGTATCGCAAACCTTCAACCCCTTCTTCAATACCTAAGGCTTTCATTAAGTTAAAAAGTTCTTCATTCTTGTAAACAGTTTCTTTACCTAACCCAAAAACATTTAAAGGTTTACCACGAAGCGAATAAATTGCTTGAGTCATAACATCTCGACACGAAACCAAACTTCCAGACGCAGATTGTCCCTCTGTAAGAAAAATCATTGTCCGTTCACCATCTTTTGTTTGATCGAAAAGATGATGCTTGCAATCCTTTAGCTTTGGAATGTTTAAAGCAATTTTTTTTGCTTTTTCTTTTGCTTCTTTTTGTACTTGTTGAAGCTCGCTTCTTAGATTTTCATTAAATCGAATCTTTTCTATAATTTTATCAGCAACCTGTTTATTTCTATGTAAATATATAAGAAGAGTTTCCTTGACTTTATTTACTATTTCACTCTTTATCTCTGTGTTACCAAGTTTATTTTTGGTTTGTGATTCAAAAATTGGGTCTTTCAATTTAATCGCAACAGCCCCAACTATTCCTTCCCTAACATCAACACCGTTAAAATTTTTACCAGCAAATTCATTTATTGCCTTCAAAATTCCTTCTCTAAAAGCCTGTTGATGAGTCCCTCCGTCAGTAGTATGTTGCCCATTGACAAAAGAAAAATAAGTTTCCCCATAATTCGTCGTGTGGCAAATAGCATACTCCATTTTCTGCTCTTTGCAATGAATAATTTCGTAAATGCCCTCACTACCAATTTCTTCCTTTAATAAGTCAGCTAAACCATTCTTACTTTCAAATAATTTACCATTATAATATAATTTTAACCCAGCATTTAGGTAAGCGTAATGTAAAAGTCTTTTTTCGATTATCTCATCCACAAACGAATATTCACCAAAAATCTCAGCATCTGGAACAAACTGAATTAGTGTACCATTTGGCTTTTCTTCCTTAACATTCTTCTCGTTTTTTAGAATGCCTTTTTCAAAACCAGCGACTTTACCCTCGCCATCTCGATAACTCGCAGCAATAAACTTACTTGACAAAGCATTGACAGCCTTTGTTCCAACACCATTCAACCCAACAGAAAACTGAAAAACATCGTCATTATATTTAGCACCAGTATTTATCTTTGAAACACATTCTATAAGCTTACCCAAAGGAATACCCCGACCAAAATCGCGGACAGTAACAGTCTTATCCTTTACATCAATCAAAATCTTGTCACCAAAACCCATGATGTATTCGTCAATCGAGTTATCAATTACCTCTTTTAATAAAACATAAATCCCATCATCAAAATTAGACCCATCCCCAAGCCTACCAATATACATCCCGCTCCTAAGCCTGATGTGTTCCAAAGACGATAGCGTCTTAATTTTTGACTCGTCATAATTATGTGTTTCTTTTTTTGTTGCCATAAATTCCCCATCCACCAAAAATATACCCAAAAGTTTGAATTTTGTCAAATGGTAAATTATGTAAGATCGATTTTTTAGGGTTAGCACAGGACGAAGAATATTGAAAGAGAAAGATTGATTTAGCAAGAGAATTACAAGTCAGCGTTTTTTTATAGAATAATTTCTATTTGTTAGATTTGTTTTTTTATTTTCTTAAATAAATGTATTTATAGCCTCATTTTATATTAATTAAAGTGAAAAATATTGATTTTGGTTTACAAAATTAGGGAAAAATTTTATAATTATTGGGTAAATTGTGAGAGGAAATATGGATAAATTAAAGATCAAAATTATAAGATTAGGTTATATTCCATTTGATATTGATTTCAAAAAAATAATTAAAAATAAATCTTTATTATTTGATGTTGATAAATATATAAATGATTATATCTTAGATAAAAATTCTGATGGAGGAAATTGGGGCTATTCTGATGATATATTAGAAAAAGCTATCCCTAATTTACAAGATAATATAAATTTTATTTTTTGTATTTGTAATGTCCCTTTGGAAAATAATTATTATTCACGAAGATTAAAAAACAATAAAATTATTTTTACATTATTTCAAATGGCTGAAATATTAAAAAGTGAAAATATACCAATAGAGAATTTAATATTAATGAAGCTTTATTCTTATAGTTTTGTTTATAAAATGTATAATAATCGAATTCCGTCAAAAAGTGAGAAAACAAGTTTTGCTCATGATGAAACAAAAGGCTGTATATTTGATATGACTGGATATAAATCTGATGTTATTTATTCTTGTTATAATCCAATAATTTGTGATGATTGCTATCATAATTTATCAAAATCAAAAATACCAATAGATATAATAAAAAAAGTTAGAAAAGAAATTAAAAGAATTAAAAAGAAATTATTTTATAAATTATTTGATTTTGTTAAAAATCATCCAATTTTATCAATAATTATATCTTTTATATTTGGTGTAGTTGTAAATTTAACAAGTACGATTATATGGGAAAAAATAAAATGTTTTTTTTAAATATCCTCTGCCAACAGCCGACAACCCACTGAATTCCCTGCAATTTCATCTGAAAAAAAATCAACTTTAAAAAAAATAATAAAATCTCTATATTTTAAAAACTATATAAACCATCAAAACATCAATAATAAAAACAATTACATAAAAAATTATTATATTTAATGATATTATTATCTAATCCTATTTTTTCTCCGTATTTTCTCAGTAAAATCCATATTGTCAGTGTTTTATAAATCTCAATTCTCTTTTCTCCACTACAATATCAATTTAACAAACTCCACCCAAAATTTTTCTATTTCAGTTGACTTCTTAATAAGTTTTAATTAAGATTAATAAAATAGGAGATTAAAATTGAAAACAATTGAATTGAGGTTAAATGTACCAGAAGAAATTCTTTATACACTAAATGAAACTAAGACCGATTTTATAAAACAAATGAAACTTTATACAGCAATGGAACTTTACAAAATACAAAAACTATCGATGGGAAAAGCTTCTGAACTTGCAGAAATGAATAAAGTTGATTTTATGTTTGAATTAGGAAAATATGGGATACCTGTAATAAATTACGATGAAGATGATTTTAAGGAAGAAGTTGAGAGGATAATGAAGAGATGATTATTATTTCGGATTCTTCACCATTAATTTCGTTGGCAGTAATAGAAAAACTTGATTTATTAGAAAAGTTATATAAAGAAATATATGTTCCAAATGCTGTTTATGAAGAAGTTACTTTAAAAGATAAACCTTTCTCAAAAGAATTAAAAATATTTTTAGAAGGAAGGGTAAAAATTGTTAAAAATAGATTAGCCATAGAAATTTTATTAAGCGATATTGGAATAGGAGAATCTGAAGCAATTGTTTTAGCTTTAGAAGAAAAACCAGATATTGTTTTAATAGATGATTTAAAAGCAAGAAAATTTGCTAAAATAAACGGACTTGAGACAATAGGAACAATGGGTATATTATTGGAAGCAAAGAAAATAGGATTGATAAAAGAAATAAAACCACTCATATCAAAATTAATACAAAGTGATATTAGAATAAGTAGAAAAATAATAGATATTACATTACAAGCAGCTCAAGAATTATAGTCATAAAGTTAAACATGTAGTTTAATTGTATCAAAGGGCATGCTTTTGTTTAAGAAAAATTTAAAAAAGTAGTTTTCTCAGTGTTTATCATTTTCCATTTAATTTAAAAGAAAATTGATTTAGCCACAAAATTAAAAGTCAGCGTTTTTTGATAGAATAATTTCTATTTGTTAGATTTGTTTTTTTATTTTCTTAAATAAATGTATTTATGCCTCCTTTTATATTAATTATAGCAAAAAATATTGATTTTGATTTACAAAATTAGGGAAAAAAATTATAATTATTGGATAAATGTAGTTATAAACCATGCATTTTAAATGAGGTATTTATGAAAAAAATAAAATTATTTTTGAGTTTTTATCAATAATATCTATTGTAAACAATTTAGTTTCAATTGATTTTAATATTCAACAAGGGCAAAATGGAATAAACTCGGCAAACTTTTCACCTGATGGAAAGTATATAATTTCAGCTGGCTGGTTTCTAAATTTTTTTAAACTATAAAATGCACTGCTTACAACCCACCAGATTTTTTCCAATTTCACCTCAATAAAAAATATCTTTTAAAACATCAAAACACCCAATAATAAAAATAATTACATAAAAACCCACTATATTTAATAATATTATTGTATAATACTATTCTTTCACCGTATTTTTTCATTAAAATCCCTATTATCAGTGTTTTATAAATCTAAATTCTCTTTTCTCCACTACAATATCAATTTACCAAACTCCCTCCCCAGATTTTTCTATTTCAGTGAAAAAAAATGATACTTGAATTTAAGACAAAGCTGAAACATTTCAGTATATAATTAAAATGAAAGATATATAATTAGGGGTTAGCCAAAAATCGAGCGATTTATTACATTTCTAAATCCAAAGAAATCTTTAATGCTTTATTTAATTCATTTAATTGATCTTCTGATAATTTACCAATATAATTTGTTAACATTGTTTTTCTTAAACTTATTAATTCATCACAATGTATTGCACTTTCATGTTTTAATCCTTCTTCAATTCCTATTAAAACTTGCGTTGATAAACCATTATAATTTGAATAAATTGGAGCGCAAATTACGGTACTAAATTTTGAATCTATTAATATTTGTCTACTAACTACAACAAATACTCTAAAATCTTTTGTGTCATTTGGTGACCCTTTATAGACTCGAAATAAATCTCCTCTTTTCAATTTTCCACCTGGTATAATAAAGTATCTTCCGCTTCCAAATTTAAATCTTCAGAATTCTTATTTATTATTTCTAAATCAAGTTCATTTCTTTTATCTCTTATTTGTTTTTCAAGATAATATTTAACTGCATTTTCAATAAATAAAGATCTATTTATTGAATGATTGTATAATTTGTCAATTTGTTGTAATAATTCACTAGATATTGTTATTGATGTTTTTATTTTCATACTATAATTATACTACTTATTTAATACTAAATCAATATATTTTTTAATTAAAAAAATTTGGTCGATTTTTGCATAACAAATAGTTATCCAACTGGTTAGTTCTGCTTTAGTGATCGGAAAATTGCTGATATTTTTTAAATTCTCATAATGATATATACATTAGAGATAATAACTTATTTTAGTATTTTCATGCCATTATAAGTTATATAATATATTTATATTTTCATATTTAACTAAAATATATATTTTTTCTTAAAATACATTATTTAATATCTATATTTTTTATTTTAAAATAATATTAACAATATTCTCTAATAATCACAATAAATAATTAAATTTTACAGTATTTTAGATTGATATAAGCTAATTTAAGCTATTTTATATTATTTTTGATATATAAATATTAATTTTGTTGTGTTTATTAATGTTTTTTTATTGAAAAATGTTACCAAACTCCCCCCAAGATTTTCCTATTTCATATGACTTTTTGGTGAGTTTTAATTAAAATTAGTTTATCTAAAATGAATAAAGTTGATTTTATGTTTGAATTAGGAAAATTAAGAATGAACTTTACCCATTTTAAAAGATAAACCAGATATTGTTTTAATAGATGATTTAAAAGCAAGAAAATTTGCCAAAATAAACGAACTTGAGACAATATGAACGATGGGTATATTATTGGAAGCAAATAAAATAGGATTGATAAAAGAAATAAAACCGCTTATACCAAAATTAATACAAAGTGATATTATAATTAAGTAGAAAAATAATAGATATTACATTCCAAGCAACTCAAGAATTATAGTCATAAAGTTAAACATATAGTTTGATTATATGAAAGTGTCATCTTTTATTTAAGAAAAATTTAAAAAAATATTTAGTATATAAACATTAATTTGGGTTGAATTGTGGTTTGAATTGGTGTGTTTATAGATAAAGATATTTTAATTTTTAGAGTTTTTGGAATTTTGACTTGACAATAATTTATTAATGAATATAATTAATATTATAATAACAAGTTGAATAATGTTCATTATAAAAAAGAAGTGTATATAATGAATATTTAGTATTTTAAACTACTAAATAAAAAAAATCTTATATTTAAGGAAGATAAAATGTTAAAAAAGAATATTTTTGGAGTGATTTTTTTATTTTTAATTTTATCGATTACTGTAATTTTTTCAGAAACGAATTATGAACAAATTAATGCAATATTTAATGATGCTGGATATGCCCCTTTTCATATGAAACCAGATAAATCAGGTGGAGAACTAAAAGAAGGTATAGTTGTAGATTTATTAAATGAATTTCAAAAAGAATATAAAAATTATAAAATAACGATAATTGGATTACCAAAGAAAAGAGAACAAATATCTTTAGATTATAATAAAGCCGATCTATCATATAATAGTCCTTTATTTACTGGAGATAGAGCTAAAAATTTTATTTGGAGCGAGCCTTTTGTAAAGAGTAAAGATTGTGTAGTAATGTTGAAAGATAATCAATTTAAATTTGAAAAACCTGAAGACCTTTTTGGAAAAAAAGTAGGAAAAATAAGAGGATTTGGTTATGGAGAGTTTGATAATCTTTTTGAAGAGAAAAAAATTATTGGATATGATGTTACAGATTCAATACAGTTAATAGCAATGTTAAAAAAGCATAGGATAGATTGTTTTTTTGGCAATACTTATGTAACACCATATGAAATAAAATTAAATAATGAAGATATGAAAGATTTTTATTTTTCTGATAAATCACTATATGAATTTGAACTTATGTTTCAAATAAATAAAAATAAAACTAAATTAAAAGAGGACTTAGATAAATTTATAATAAAAGCAAAAGAAAATGGATTATTAAAAAAAATAGAAGCAAAATATAAATAATAAAAAAATGTTGAAAAAAAGCACAGTATCTTTGTATAACTCCAATATTCTTTACAATGATTGATTTAGAGAAATCTCCTATTTTTAATTAATTGTATGAAATATTGATTTTGTAAGATACTTTGGAGCTGACAAAATTATCGATTACACGAAAGAGGATTTTTCTGCAGATAAAGAGCGATACGATATTATTTTTGATGCTGTTGGAAAAATCTCATATTCAAAAATTAAGCCATTGCTTAAACCTAAAGGACAGTATTTTTCTGTGTTGTTACGTCTGGACATGAACAAGCAAGTATTAGAGAGTTAATTTTTCTCATAGGACTTGTAGAGTCGGGTAAAGTTAAACCAGTTATTTATAGAAAATATACTTTTTAACAAATGGTAGAAGCACAAGATATGTTTTGGTATCCAAATTGAGTGCAAAATTTAGAAATTATGGTTGATTAATTATTCTGTATTAATGTATAATTAAAAGAGGTCAATTTCGGCAACTTACAAAAGGTTCGCTGCAATTAGAAAAAATTTAAAGGAATGAAATTGAAAATAATTATTGTTGGAAATGGGAAATTAGCAAATGCAATACTATCTTCTAATTTATCTTTCCCTAATAGTGAAATTTTGAAATGGGATTCTATCAATAAAACATTGAATGAAAAGTCAATAATTGTTCATGCAGGCTCTGGAAGACAATTAGAAGAATGTATAAAATATTGTGAGGTTACAGATTCTGTATTAATTGAACTTTCAACTGGTCTTGAAACAGAAAAAATTGAACCAAATTTTACATTGATTATTTGTCCTAATACTTCAATTCTAATTTTAAAAATAATAACTATGATGAAAAATTATGGTGATAAATTTGAAGATTATGAAATTTCAATAACAGAATCACATCAATCAACAAAAAAGTCTGCACCAGGAACTGCTTATAGCTTTGCAAATATTTTAAAATATCCAATTGACAAAATAAAATCGATAAGAGACCCAGAAATTCAATTCAATGAAATTGGCATTCCAAATGAGTATTTAGATAAACATGCCTTCCATAAAATAATTATAAAAGATGGAAATGATGAAGTAAAAATTGAAACAAAAGTACTTGGACATAATACCTATTCCAAAGGTTTAAATAAAATAATTGATGTCGTTATGAATCATAACTTGGAAAGAAAAAGATATTCTGTTGTTGATTTAATAGAGAAAAATTTGTTATAATATTGTAATAAACAGCAGATAAAAGCGAGTTTACTACATTTACTCATCTACGTAAACATCGCAAACATTTTATGAAATGCTTAGGGCAATAAGTTTAATCGATAAATATGATTTAAATGCGGAGTAAGAAATGAAAAATGCTACTATCACATCACAACAGAAATCTGCAAGAATAGCAGGTCTTATCTTCCTTTTTATTGTAATCGGGTGGATACTTAACTGGACTTTAATAGATTCCAAACTAATTGTGACAGGAGATGTTACAAAAACAATCAATAATATTATAGCAAATGAGCTACTATTTCGTGTTAGTCTTACTTTTGAGCTAATTTTTGCTATCTGTAGTTTATTATTAGCATTTGCTCTTTTTATTATTCTAAAACCGATAAACAAAAATATTTCATTTCTTGCACTTAATTTAAAGTTAGTAGAGTCAATTATAGCTGTTGTTATTGTCCTTATCACTTTTATAACATTACAAATGTTAAATGGAAAAGCATATCTGACAATATTTAAACCTGAACAAATGCAAGATGTTATTGGATTATTTATCAATATTCGGAGTTCCTGTTCAACAATTTCAATGGTATTTCTTGGATTAAATTTTATTGTGTTTTTTTATTTATTATTTAAATCGAAATATGTACCAGGTGTATTATCAATATTTGGAATAATTTCATATTTACTAATATTAGTATATTCTTTAATAAGTATGATTATACCACAAGATGTAATAGTAAACACGATAAGTATGATTTTTTTTATGCCAAGTATTATTTTTGAAATAACAATAGGATTATGGCTTTTAATTAAAGGTGTGAATATTAAAACAGAGGATGAAACAGAGTTAAAATCTGACAGAACATAGTCTTTCTAGTGTTTGTAAAAAAGGAGAAGTTTTTGTAAATTATTATAATTAATGAAAGTCATAGAAATACATCAAATTGATTCTTTTTAGGAAACAGTTAGTCGAAAGACACCATCTAAGAATTTTTAAGGAATTAAAGAATGAAAAAGAAAGTATTAATTATCGGGGCTGGTATTTCTGGTCTTACAGTTGGTAATTATCTTCAAATGAATGGTTATGAAACTGAAATTTTTGAAGATCACTCACTTCCCGGAGGTCTTTGTACATCATGGAATAGAGGAGATTATACATTTGATGGTTGTATTCATTCAATTGGGGGACTTAATAGAAAATTTATTTTAAATAAATGGTTTAAAGAAATATTACCTTTAGATGAGATGAATTTTAATTATTATGATTCATTAGGTTTAGTTGTAACTCCTGAAGGTGAAAAAATAAATTTATGGACAGAGCCTAAAAAATTAGAGGAAGAATTATTAAGAATAGCGCCTGAAGAGCATATTTTCATAAAAAGTCTAATTAGAGATATTAAAGCACTTGGTAATATAGATTTAATGCCAAAAAAACCAATTGAACTGTGGAATCCACTTGATTACTATTTGCGTCAATTTATTTCTCTCCCATTTCTTCCTTATTTGATAAAATGGAATAAATCACTTGAAAATGTGTTATCTAAAATTAAAAATAAGAACCTTAAATACGCATTAAATTTAGATTTTTTTAAAAGATTTCCAATGTTCTTTTTTGTAATGAGTATAGGACAACTTGCATCAAAAAATTCTGGGTATCCAATTGGCGGTTCTTATAATTTTGCAAAATTATTTGAGAAGAAATATTTATCAATCGGTGGTAAAATTAATTATAATAGCAGGGTTGTCAAAATTGATACAGAATCAAACATTGCTAAATCAATAATTCTTAAAAATGGAAACATTATCAAAGGTGATATTATTATTAGTGCTTCTGATGGTTATAATACTATTTTTAATCTTCTTGAAGGTAAATTTGTTGACAATAAAATCAATAATCTTTATTCTAAACATCCTATGTTTCCCTCTGTTGTTATGGTATCACTTGGAATCAATAAAAATTTAAGTAATTTACCATCTGTAATTACACTATTTCAGAAAACACCAATTGTTGTTGATGACAAAACAAATGTTTATGAAATACCAATTCAGATATATAATTATGATTCAACTTTAGCACCCGAAAATAAAACTTGTGTTAGGGTAATTTTACATACTCATAATTATCAATATTGGAAAAACTTAAAAGAAAATGAAAAAGAAAAATATATGATGGAAAAAAAGCGGATTGCTGATTCTATAATAAAAATTGCTGATGATTATCTTGGAGATATTAAGGAGCACATTGAAGAAATAGATGTTGTGACACCAGTAACAATAAATAAATACACTTCAAATAGATTTGGAAGTATACAAGGATGGGAATGGTTGCCGTCTGTAATACCAGAATTAATTAGCAAAAAATTACCTAAACTCAAAAATTTTTATCTTACAGGTCAATGGGTTATGCCAGGCGGAGGTATTACAGGTGCATTTATAACAGGACGTGATCTTGCAAGGATTATATGTGCTAAAGATTTTAAGATATTTAAGACTAAAAAAAAATAATAATGTGAATATCGAATTAATAAAATAAATCTCAGATAAACTACGAAGTTCACGAAGAATGGAATAAAATTTTAATGAAAATAAAATTGATTTCACCAAGAATGAGTTTAAGACCAATGGATACAGAATTAAAAAGATTGATGTCTCCATCTTTAGCTTTATTAACATTAGCATCAATAACTAAAGAAAATACAGAACATGAAGTTTATATTGAAGATGAAAATGTTAAGCCTATATATTTAAATGATACCCCTGATATTGTAGGTATAACTGTAAATGTTGACACTTCTTATAGGTCATATGAAATAGCAAAGTTATACAAGGAAAAAGGTGCTAAAATTATTCTTGGGGGTATTCATATCAGTACAAATCCAGAAGAAGCAATAAAATTTGCCGATTCAATTTGTATTGGAGAAGGAGTTGATATTTGGTTAGATTATCTGAAAGATTTTGAAAATAATTCAATAAAAAAAATATATAAAAGTAACAATCTATCAAATTATTATAATATTCCAATAATAAATTGGAGTTTTATTGATAAAAGTCAATATTTATATACCAATATAATTACAGCTACTAAAGGATGTCCATTTAATTGTGAGTTCTGTTATAATAGTTGTAAATATATTGATAAAAAATATAAAGTAAGAAATATTGACGAAATAATAAAAGAAATTAGATCGTTTAATACAAAACATATAATGTTTATAGATGATAATTTTATAGGTGACTTAAAGTGGACAAAACAGTTGATTCAAGAAATGAAAAAATTGAATATAAAATGGAATGCTGCTGTATCAACGAATATTGGGGAAAATCTTGATATTCTTGATGAAATGGAATCTTCAGGATGTCAAAGTTTATTCATTGGTTTTGAAACATTAAATGATAAAACAATAAAAGAAATAAATAAACAGCAAAATAAAGTAGAATACTATGAAAATACAATTAAAGAAATTCATTCAAGAAATATAATGATAAATGCCAGCATAGTATTTGGATTTGATAATGATGACAAAATGGTTTTTAAGAAAACTGTAGATTGGTTGATTTCTCAAAAAATCGAAACAATGACAGCACATATTTTAACACCATATCCATGTACTATATTATATGAAAAATTAAATAATGAAAATAGGATTATAAATTTTAACTGGAATAATTATAATACATCAAATGTTGTTTTTAAACCAAATAACATGAGTGCAAATGAATTATATAGAGGTTATTTATGGTCATATAAATACTTTTATAAATTTAAAAATATAATTAAAAGAATTCCTGTTTCTAAAAAACAAATTATTCCATTTTTATTATTTAATTTATTATATAGAAAATTTGGCAAGATTATAGCATTATTGTCAAAATTTAAATTATTTAATAAAATTGGAGCTTTAGGACGCAAACTTAGTTATAATATAAATTAACACAGTACTACATTTAATCCACTGGATTTTCATGGATAAAAAAAATCTTCGGTCTATGCCAACTATTAACTGGTTTTAGAGATAACTAAGATTTATTAAAAATACTAATATTACGAAAAATTAGATGGTTTTTCAGTGAAAAAAGAGTATTTTTTTTAATTTATTAGAGTTTTTAATCAAAATTCTTTTTATTATAATATTTTATTCTTTTAATTCGTGGTTTATCTGGGATTTATTTTTTTCAAGTAATATTTATATCAATTTTTACTGAAGATTTTAGTCATATCTTTGGCTAACATTTAAACTGGGATGTTATAATAATTTTTTTTTACACAAAGGACACGAAGTTTACAAAGAATTGGAGAAAACTTCAATAAAATAGATACTTTTTTAAATTTATTGGAGTTTTTAATCAAAAATCCAATTTTTAATTAAATCTTCCTTAAACTTCGTGTTTTCTTCGCGTTAAAAATACTTTTTTTTGAAAACCGAGTAATTTGTTAGAATGACATCCGTTGTTTGCTATTTTAATTTCTATTGATTTTTTAAAATTTGTTATTATTTTGCACTCTTATTACAACATTTCCCTTTTTGTGTCCTTTTTCAACATATTTGTGAGCCTCGACAATCTCTTCCAATGGATAAACTTTGTCTATTACAGGCTTTATCTTTTTTTGTTCAATTAATTCTTTTAACAGGATAAAATCTTCCAGTTTTTCATCTGCTATTTCAAATCCTGCCACAGTAACATACTTACCATCTGGTTTAAGGACTTTTTTACTTTTAGAATATGTTATTTTACCAATACTATCAAATATAATATCAAATAGTTCATTGTTGTTAGTATAATCATTCTTTGTGTAATCAATAACTTTATCTGCTCCGAGATTTTTAACAAATTCTAAATTTGAAGTGCTCGTTACGCCTGTAACTTCTGCTCCAAAATATTTTGCTATCTGTACGGCTGAAGTTCCAATAGCACCAGAAGCTCCATATATAAGTACTTTTAATCCTTTTTTTATTCCTGCTCTTCTAAGAAAATACAATGCTGTTGTGCCTCCAAAAGGAATCGAAACAGCTTCTTCAAAACTCGCGTTTACAGGTTTTAATGTCATTTTACTATTTTCATTTAAGCATACATATTCGGCATAAGCACCAAACTTCATTCCTGTACTGGCATAAACTTGATCGCCTTTTTTAAATTTTTTAACATTTTTTCCGACAGATTCTATTTCACCTGCCAAAAAAGAGCCTAATATAGGATTTCTTGGTTTTGTAAAACCTAACATTGCTCTCATCATTAGCCATGCCCACATAGGACTATCAAATCTTCTGATTCTGCAATCTCCTGAAGATACAGATGTGGCATAGATTTTTATAAGGACTTCATTGTCCTTTGGAATTGGTTTTTTAATCTCTTTGAGTTTCAGAACATCTGGCGTTCCGTACTTTTCGCAAAAAACAGCTTTCATTTTGTTTGAATCCATTTTAATTCTCCTTATTTATTTTTAATTAGCATCCCGAAACACACACTATTTATATTTTAGTTTTTTTCTATTTTTGATACATTGATTCCTCTTATCAAAAGCCAGAAGATAGTCGATAGTTCAGCAATAGTGCCAATCGCCAGTCCAGGATATGTTAGTATTTGATAATCAGGGATAAGAGTCATTACAAAAGATTCTATCAAAAAACCTGAACTTCCTGCCATGAGCAATATCCCTAATATTCGCGGAAGAAATTTTGACTTGTAAACAAGATAACCAAACGGGATAAGCCATGAACCCCAAAAAATATCTGCTATATAAACTCCATGTTTGTAGAAGTCAAGAAATAACATAATCAGGGAATTAATCTGATTTGTATCAAACACTTTCAAGTAATCTGCACCACTCAATAATAGTAAAGGTGCAAATTGATTAAGTTGATTAAGCATTGCAATTGGAATACCTATTAGTACAAGTATAACCATCAGTTTCGCTATATTTTTGTTTACAGATTTTAACAACTTGTATAAAAAGAATATCAAGAAAATATAAGATGTTGAACCGATAAGGTCTGTAACAAAGCTTATTCGGTATAGAAGATTATGGGTTATAATATTACTTACTGTTACTGCAATATTATTAGGTATTATCAAATTATTTCTAACAAGTTGTGAAAACCCAGCGGTTATAAGAAAGGTAAAATAAAAAATTCCTGCAACTCTTGCATTAAATAATGATGATTTTTCAATACTTATTTCACCATTTTTGTTTGAATTCATTTTTTCTCCTTATTTATTTTTCTAAGTTTTTTCATCGGGTTGGTATTCCAATAAGTCACCTGGTTGACAACCTAATTCTCTGCAAAGAGCATCTAAAGTAACAACTCGTATAGCCCTTGCTTTTCCTGTTTTTAATATTGATAGATTTGAATCCGTAAGATCAATCCGTTTTGCCAATTCGCCAAGTGATATTTTTTTATCAACCATCACTCTATCAAGCCTAAAAATTATACTCATATATTGTCCTTATTATACTGTAAAATCATGCTCTTCCTGAAGAACTGACCCTTTTTTAAAAATTTCACATAGCATAAACAATAATACGCTTACTAACAGTAAACTAAAATTAAAAGTTAATATTGAAAATCCAATATTTAGTTTACTGATATTCGAAATAATAGCAGCATTACTTTTATCGAACACAATATCATTTTTGAAATTCGTAAATAAAATCTGTGATTTTTTAATTATTTGAAGCAGTAACACAACAAGTGATCCAAAATAAGGTATGATAATAAGTTTAAAAACAATGGGCAGGTTTTTAAAGTTTTCCCAATCCGTTTTGTCTTTATAATTCATACTGCTAACGCCCTTTTCAATTTCTGATGTAATACAATCACTAAATGGCTTATAAAATAAAGCTAGGGAGCCTATCACAACCCCAACAATTGATACAATAAGCACTACATACCATGACACATGTAAAATTCCACTTGCTAAGGACGACAATGATTTTTTACCAAAATACTTCATTTAAAATCCTCCAATTTAATTTCTTATAAATATAATATACAATTTATTGAAAGTCAAGTATAATATATTGAAATTCAATAAATATTTACTGTTTTTTAATAATATTTTATTATGTTTTAATAATAAAGTTTTTAAGTTTATTAGAATACCAAATTTACCAATCGTAATTTGTCTAAAAAAATAATATTTTCAATTTTCTAATTCTTTTCAATATATTTTTTTTAAAAAATATGGTAAAACAAAAAACTAAATGAGTCTTTTAAGGATTTTAAAATATGGATGAAGATTACATGTATAAACTTGCCCAGTATAGAATGCCTTTTGGAAAATATAAGGGAAGTCTTCTAATTGATCTACCCGAACCTTATGTTGTTTGGTTTCATCAAAAGGGATTTCCAGAGGGCGAACTTGGTGAAATGCTTGGTACTGTTTATGAAATAAAACTAAATGGGTTAGAATATTTGTTTGATAAGATACGAGATAACCCATTTTCATCTAAATAAGATAATTTAAAAGAAAAAAAACTTGTTATTCATCAAATATTGAATAATTTCTTTGATTTTTGTTGCCACCAAGTTTCTTTTTCTCTATAAGGCGTTTTTCAACAGACGATCTTGTTGGTTTAGTATGAAATCGCTTTTTTGGAAGAATAGCAGCTTGTTTTACCAGATTAACAAATCGTTTTATCACAGCTTCTTTATTCTGTTCTTGTGTCCGAAATTCGTTTCCGCTTATAAAAAGAATTCCTTCCTTTGATATTTTATTTTTTGCTATATTCATAAGACGATTTTTTACAAAATGAGGAATGGATTGGCACTCGGCTATATTAAACCTGAGTTCTGCTGTTGTTGAGACCTTATTTACATTTTGTCCACCAGGACCGCCTGAACGAACGAAAGTAAAACTGAGATCGTTTTCAGATATTGATATGGAATCAGTTATATTTATCATTTTGTCAATTTCCTGGTTTAATTAGTTTTACTCTACCAATAGCACCGTTAGTAAGACGTACCTTTATTCCATGAGGGTGGAATGTGCTTTTAGTCAATATATCCTGAACAATACCAGGTGTCATTATTCCGTTTCTTTGATTTTCTTTAAGGACTATGGCAACCTCAAGACCTGGTTTTATATTATCTCTATTTTTTCCATCCATTTACAACTCTCTTTTATCGATACAAATTATTAGATAAACTAATCAAAAAAATGTTAATTGTCAATCAATATCAACAATTTTACTATGACAAATGTATTCAAAATTTAAAAAAAAATTCTCAAAATAAAAACTCTATCTCATTATAATCATTATATTTAGCAATATTTTATGAATAACCATTATTTTATTGCTGTTTTTTTTGGATTGATAATCATTTTAGGAATGAGTTTAAAAAATTAAACATTATTTCAATTTTTAATATTATATTTTTAGTTTATATGAAAGTCAAATGTATATTGAGAGCCATTATTGTAAGTATATTTGATATTTCCATTCAATTGTTGGGTTAAATTTTCAATTAAAAGCAAACCAAGATGTTTTTTATTTGATTCAATTTGATTAGGATCAAATCCTCGACCATTGTCAAAATAAATCATTGTAATAATATTTTCTTTTTTTATTAAACTAATATTAATACTTCCTTCTGAAATATCAGTAAAAGCGTATTTAATAGAATTTGTTGTTAATTCATTAATAATTAATCCAATTGTATTTGCAGTTTTTGATTTAATCTCAAAATCACCCCCATAAATTTTATACTTAATCGATGGATTAGTTTCCTGATAATTTTCAAATATCAGTTTAATCAATTCATTTAAATATTCATTGAGCAAAATTATAGAATTAGTTTCTGGAGAATAACAAAGTTTATCGTATAATAATCTATATGTAATCAAACGATTTTTTATAGATTTTAATGGGTCTGGAGAGTTAGCGTTTAATGTTAAATTAATAAGTGACTCTATTGAAGCAAAATTATTTTTTACTCGATGATGAAGTTCGTGTATTAAAGTATTTTTTTCTTGAATATTATTTTTTAATAGTTGATTTTGTTTATTTAAAGAATAATTAACTTTTTCCGTATGTATTTTTTTCTTTAAAATAGTTGATAGATATACGACAATAAAATATATGCTAATTGTCATAATGGCATTCCATAAAATAAATATCTCAAAAGACTCGTGGTATAAAATTATAGTGTATAAACTAAAAGATATTGATAACAAACATAAAAATATACTATAATATTTATTGAGAAAATAAGCCGCTACAAAAATTGATATTATATAAATTGCAGAAAGTCTAAATTGATACGTTGTAAGTATATCTACTATACCAGTTAAAGATGTTAAAAAAATAGTAATGAGGTATATATAATAATTTTTTTTCATATTCTGCTGCTCCCCCTCAATTATTATTATTTTTCATCAGATGTTGTAACTTAGTATTATACACTTTTATACTTATTTCAAGTATAACTACTCTCCAAAAATTTGTCAATGAAAAAAGGTGAATTATTTATCCAGAGCATAGTTAAACAAAAATTTTCTTGACTTTTTTTTAAATTGATTTACTATTAAATCAATATTTATTGGTGTTAAAAATTAAAATTATAAAAAAAATATGATTTTAACTCTAATCAGTGTAATCTGATAAAATTTGTGTAAATTCGTGTTATATGAAGGATAGATTATGCAATTTAATGGTTTTTCTACTAAAACATTTGATTTTCTTAAAAATTTGGGTGAAAACAACAATAAAATGTGGTTTGAAGAACATAAAGATGATTATAAAGAATATTTGGTTAAACCTTTACAAGAATTAGTAGTTTCATTAGGTGGTACGATGTTAGAAATCGATAAAGATTTTGTGACAATACCAGCGATTAATAAAACAATTTCAAGGATAAATAAGGATGTTAGATTTTCAAAGGATAAATCTTTATATAAAACCAATATGTGGATAACTTTCAAAAGAGAGTCAGATAATTGGAAAGAAGAACCTTGTTATTTTTTTGAAATTTTTACTGATTGGTATAGGCATGGAGTTGGTTTTTATACCGCAACAAGTAAAACAATGGATAACTTGAGATTAGATATTGAAAATAAAAATTCTAATTTTTTAGAAATTTATGACATTTTTTCAAAGCAAAATACTTTTACAATCGAAGGGGATAAATACAAAAGAATATTAAATAAAAATATAACTACAGATTTGCAAGACTGGTATCAAAGAAAAACAATATTTTTTGTTTGTAATTCTAAGATAACAGAGTCAGTTTATTCTTCCGATTTATTAGAAAAACTAAAAAGAGACTTTAAATTATTAGAGCCAATTTATAACTATTTATGGAAGATTAAGGGGTAGAGTTTAGTTCTCACTATTTCAATATTTCGTTAAAGTGATCTTTTATTATTTTTAGGTTATTTTTGCATTCTTTATCTTTTTTGTCGAATAGGATAAAAAAACCTTGTAATTCATTATTTTCTGTTATTGGGAATATGATTAACATTCCAGTATCAACAAGTTCTTCTTTTTCAAATCTACTCATAAAAATAGCCTGATTTATTCCTTTTTCGCTAAAACCTATTATTCTTTTTTCGATATTGAGTAAATTTACAAATTTTGAGTCTTTAAAAAAGTTGCTTCTACTTACTGTCAATTCTGAAATTCCTTGATAAGCCATAACAGAATATGTGTCTCCAAGTAATGTTAAATACATCCAATTTGTTATATTTATACTATTAAAAAAATGTACCAATTTTTGAAGTGGAGGAGACATATATTCAAGGTTCATTATATTTTTCTCTTTTGCTTCTTCATATTGGTCAAAATCTATTTTTTCGCCTATAACAAAGCTTCCTGCTATATTTTCGTCTATTATATTTATTTTTTCTCCACTTTCTTGAGCTTTCATAAGAGATTCTACTAATTTCTCCGCATAGCTATCATCTACTGCTTGATTAGAAACTTCCTTTCCTGTTCTCAAAGATTCCACAATAGCTTCTGGATTTTTTGCACTAAATTGAGAGATTTTATTGTAGCTAATGTAGAATATTCTCATTATTAAAACTGCAAAAAATGACAAAAATCCAAGTTTACCGCCAAGTCCTATAAACATATTTTTTGTTAATATCAAAAGAATTCCAGAAAGAAGACCTGTTATAATAAAATCCCTTTTTAACATTAATATAAAATAAGAACTCATTCCAACAAAAGCACCAGTGTACCATGCTTGTCCCAAAAAATATCCATAAGTTGGTATTTTTGTGACTAAAATTCCTCCTATTAATCCAGTAGTTGCAACAGTAACAACTTTGTAGTTTTCATTTAAGGAAGAAACAGTGCTTTTTATTTCCATAGAAATTAATGCTGCAATTACAGCAGAAGGGATAGCAAGAAAATCGTAGTTGGTAATATTGAAAAATATGTTAAAATCTGGTATAATATACAAATTATCTGCTTTTAAAATGTTTTTTCCACAAATAATAAAAGATATTACGGAAATAAAAGCAATTGTTCCAAGTCTTCCCCCATAACCATCAAATGCAAATCTTGGATTTTTAAAAGAAATGATTTCACTTAAACTATATAAAATTGATGTAATAGAAGATAAAATCAAAGTATTTATTAGAAAACTAATAGAAAATGGTAATGGGTAAAGTCCAAGGCTAACGAGATTAAAAGTAGTCATTCCTGCAAAAGAGCCACAAAAAGTAGCCCATGACATGTGATTTTCGTCTTTGATTATTATGGTAAAAAAGGCTACAATTATAGAAATCAAAGAAGATGCTATGATTGGGTTTATGTCGATTGCTACTAAATAAATTGTTGCAAAATTCCCAATAAAGCAATAAATGAAATATAGTGGTAGTTTATTGATAATATGTTTTTTGTTTTCTTCTTGTGACATCAAAAATTCCATTTTATTTTTTTTGTTATAAGATTTATATAATTATAACATATTGACACTTATTTGTTGATGTTAAAATATAATTTTAACTTTAGCCAATGAATCTGTGTAATATGATAAAATCTGTGTAAATCCGTGCTATATCTTCGTAATAGTTTAGTATAAGTTTTAATTTTGTAAAAGTAAAATTTAATTTTTTTAATAGAATAAAGAATTATTATCAAAAAAAATAAAATTTATTTTTTTTAAGAATGTTCAATTAAATAAATGGATAGGTTTATGTATTATTCAAATATTGAGTTTTATTACGAGTTTGTAAAAGATTAAAGAACAAAATGAAGAAAATATTTTGGAAATTTCTAATGAAATAAATAATTTTAAGATAAAATAATAAAATTCTATATAATAAAAATATTTACAACTTGACTTTAACTTGTATAAATGATATTCTTACAACCCAAATGGACATTTTTATTTAACTAAGGAGATAGATTTATATGCAAGAAGTTTTTTTTATGATTGGTCAGACGACTACGGGCAAGGGTGGTTTTAACGAAACAATAATGATGACTGGTTTTATGGTTGTATTTATCATATTCTTTTATTTTGTTGTAGTAAGACCTCAAAATAAGAAGAAGAAAGAAATGGAAAATTTATTAAAATCAGTGAAACCTGGTGACAAAGTAGTTACTATCGGTGGTTGTCATGGCAAAGTTGTTCATGTAAAAGATGATACTGTTACTATTAGGGTTGATGATAGAGCAGAAATAACTTATGACAAAACAGCAATAGCAAGGGTTGTTGATGTTGCTGGCGGACATAAGGGTTCTGGTGAAAAAAAAGTAACTGATAATAAAGAAGATTCTACTTCTACAGAAGAAAAAAAAGAATAATTATGGAGAAAGATAAATGAAAAAAAGAACTAGATTATTAATATTTTTATTTTTTTTGGCTTTTGGGCTATATTTTTTAATTCCAACCATTAGATGGTATTATTTTTATTCAGATATTGATAAATTTGAAGCTTCTGTTGCTGGCGATAAGTTAAAATTAGAAGTAGAAAAAAAAGTTAATGCTGCAATGGAAAAACTGAAAAAAGAAGAAAAACTCGACAAAGAGTTAAATTCTATTAGAGAAGAATTCAAAAAAGAAGTAAAAAAAATAAATAGAGCAAATCCAGAAGATAAAATATCAATATCAGACAAAATCACTTTTACTGAGATGGAAAAAATTTTACTTGAAAAAAGAAAACAAAAATATGTTGATTCTTTCTTTAGGATTACTTTAGAAAATTTTTATAGTAAAAATTACGAAAGTAAAAGAAAAGTTAAAGAAAGTATAATTAAACTTGGTCTTGATTTACAAGGTGGTGCTTATGCTGTTGTTACAGTAAATTTTAACCATCCTAATATGAAAAAGAAATATCCAAAAGGTATTACAAAAGAAGATAGAGAAGCAATGATTGACAGTGCTGTACTTAAAATTGAAAACAGAATTAACAAGTATGGTATTTCTGAAACAAGTATTCAAAAATTAAGAGATCAAGAAAAAATAGTTATAAACCTTCCTGGTGTAAAAGAAGTTACAGAATTAAGACAAATCATCGAAACTGTTGGTGTTCTTGAATTTAAACTTGTATCAAAAGATGGTTCTGATATGCTTGCTAAATTAAAAAGAGAATATGAATCACAAAGCAAATCAATTTTTGATGCAAAAGGAATTCTTTTAGCAGAAGTTCAAGCAAAATTACCACCAGATACTGAAGTATTACCAATTTCAAACAAAGATAAATGGGGTAAAGAGTCAGATAAAAAAGAATTTCTTGTTGTTGAAAAAGAATCTTTACTTGGTGATAATATGCAAATTCTTTCTGCTACTGTTTCTGTGGGAGACCTTGGACAACATGTAGTCAACTTTGAACTTGGCGATGAAGATGCAAAAAAATGGGCAAAAGTGACAGGGGACAATGTAGGTAAACAAATTGCTATTATTCTTGATAATGTTATACTTCAATATCCAGTAGTTAGAGATAAAATAACTGGAGGAAGAAGTCAAATTACTTTAGGTGATTCTCCACTTGAAGAGTTAAGAACTTTAGCATTGATTTTAAAATCAGGTAGTATGTCAGCTCCATTAGAAATATCAGAAGAAAATACAGTTGGTGCAAGCCTTGGACAAGATACAATTAGAATGGGTTTATTTGCTTGTTTAATTGGAAGTTTTTTTGTTTTAGGTTTTATGATTATATGGTATAGTCTTGGTGGGGTATTCGCTGATATAGCAGTAATGTTAAATGTGTTGTTATTACTTGCTGGTATGGCATTATTTAAAGGTACGCTAACTTTACCAGGTCTTGCTGGTATTGTTCTTACTATTGGTATGGCAGTTGACGCCAATGTAATTATATACGAAAGAATAAAAGAAGAGTTTAGAGCAGGTAAGACATTTAAAACTGCTGTACATCTTGGTTTTGATAAAGCTTTTTGGACAATCCTTGATGCTAACTTAACGACATTCGCAGCTGGTATTGGGCTTTCGTTATTTGGGACAGGACCTATTAAGGGTTTTGCTGTAACATTGTGTCTTGGTATAGTTTCAACATTATTTACAGGTTTATTTATGTCAAGACTTATGTTTGATTATTTAATTGCTAATACAGATTTTAAGACCCTTAGGGTATTGAATTTATTAAGGGGGAAATAATAAATGAAAACTAATATAAATTTTATAAAACTTAGATTCCCAGCTTTTATTTTTTCATTAACAGTTATACTGTTAGGTTTTTGGTTTATTTTAGGTCCAAAAAATCTTAATTTAGGACCATTAACGCCAAAAGGATTTAATCTTGGTATAGATTTTCAGGGTGGTGTTGTTCATCAAGTTACAGTTTATTATGATATAAATCAAAATGATATAAGAAAATTGACAGAACAAGCTGGACTAGGTAATGAAGTTCAACAAATTATAGTTCCAGAAGAAAAACGAATTGGTAAAGCTGTATCTTATTTAATTAAAGCAACAATAACAGAAAAAGAACAAAAAGAAATTAAAGAAAAAGATATTACTGCTGCAAAATTTCTTGAAGCAAAAATTCAAAATCTTTATTCTTTAATAAAAACACAAGTAGGAAATGAGTATGTTCTTCAAGCTGAAGAATTAAAAAAAGCAAATTCTTTATATCCAACTGAATTTATAAACGGAGAAATAGTTGATAAAAAAACAGATACACAAAGAGTTTTAAATAGTGTTGTTAAAGATAGTGAAAGTGTAATATCTCCAGTGTATTCGGCTGGACTTAGATTACAAGCGATTTTCCTTGTAATATTTGTTTTGACTGTAATGCTTGTTTATATTACGATTAGATTTAAAATCCAGTTTGCAATTGGTGCTATTTTAGCGTTAATCCATGATACTTCAATTATGCTTGGATTTATAGCATTTTTTAGGCTCGAACTTGATATGTACACAATTGCTGCTGTATTGACTATTATTGGTTATTCTATAAACGATACAATAGTTGTTTATGATAGAATAAGAGAAAATTTTGGCATAATGAAGGATTTTACATCAAAACAAATATTTAATACTTCTTTAAACCAGACTTTAAATAGAACTATTGTTACTTCTTTTTCAACACAACTTGCAGTTATAGCATTGTTAATATGGGGTGGACCTAAGATTTTTTCATTCGCATTTACTTTAACTGTTGGTATTCTTTTTGGTACTTATTCTTCTATCTTTATAGCAGGTCCTGTTGTTGATATATGGGAAAATTTATTTAGCAAAAAAGAAAAAGCAAAAATTCTTAAAGAAAAGAAAAGAGAAGAAATAGAACAAAAAGAAGAAGATGCTAAAGACGAAAATGAAGAACAAACAACTGCATCAAATGAAACAATTACTTTGTCAAAAAGTAAATTGAAGAAATTAACTGGTAAGAAAAAGTAATATATTTTAATATAAAGGATATTTATGGCAAAAGAAGAACCAATTGAAATTACCGGTGTTGTAACACAAGCATTACCAAATGCAATGTTTAAAGTAAAAACTGAAAATGGACATGAGATTTTAGCTCAACTTTCTGGTAAAATGAGAAAATATTATATTAGAATTGTACCAGGAGATCAAGTTGTAGTTGAAGTTTCACCTTATGATTTAACAAAAGGTAGAATTATTTTTAGGGATAAATAAATTTAAAAAAATCCAATGTAGAAGGGCAGGTGAGGAATAATGGCAGAAATAGCGGTATTTAGTGATGAAAATGTAGAAAAAGCTATCAAAAGATTTAAAAAAATGGTTGATAGAGAAGGAATTCTACTCGAAGTCAAGAAAAGAAGATACTATGCAAAGCCAGCTTCACAAAAACATGAAAAATTGAAGAAGATGGAAAGAAAAAGAAGAAAAAAGATTATGAAAACAAAAAAACTTTATTAAAATTATTGTTTTTTTGAAAAAAGAGATTATAATATATACCAGAAGGTCTTTTTATAAAAACCTTCTGGTTATTTTAAATGTAAAACAATTTTTTAATGGTAAAGGTTATGAAAAAATATTTATTTTGTTTATTAGTTTTATTTCTTTTGGCTTTTTCTTGTAAATCAGTATTTAAAAGTTCAAACGAAGGTAGTTTCTCTATAACAAATTATTCAAAGAAAACTATCGAGTTTGTGTGGATTGCTCCAGAGGGAGAATTTTATCCAACTGGTAAAAACTTAAGTATTGGTTATGGCGAAAGTTACGAAGAAATCACTCTTTCCGAAGGTAGATACGACATTGCAATTGATTTCAAAGATGAGTTTAATTCTTTTAATTCAAAAAAAGATAAAAATCTTTGTCTTGTAATTGAAAAAGGTATTAAGAAAATCTGGATTGTTGATGCAGATGGTAACATTGTAAGAAATTGATATTTTTGGTTACTTTTTTCAAAAAGTAATGTAATATGTTTTCTTTCTTTGCATCTTTCTTTTTTCAAATAAGAAAAAAGAAAGAACGGAGATAAGATTGGCGAAGAGATAACTACTTAAAATAAATCTTTATGGAAAAATATTTTTCCAAGTATTTAAACTTCATATAACAAAGATTAAACAAATTACATCAGTTAGTTATAATAAAATTTAATCTATGTAATGTAACACACTTCTAAAATTTTGAAAAAATAATGCTTATCTTATTATAATGATAATCGTGCAGATTGTCATCATATACCTAAAATGTTTTTTTACAACTTGTTTGTTTAAAAGGACTTAGAAAAAAAATTATCATTAAATTTAAGACAAACCTTAAACATTTCAGTATATAATAAAAATTGCATCTTTTTTTATTTATTCCTATATATCTGATTCATTTAATTATAAACCTGAATATTGAATTAAAATTTTTAGAGATTTTAAATAAGAAAAGTAAGAGCATTTTTTGAGATCATAATCTTTTTGTTAATATTTATCTCCATTATCTTTTCTTTCTCTTTTGTCAAAAAGAAAAGAGAAGCAGAAAAGAAAGAGAAAAAAAGATCTAAAATATTTTATTAAAATCAATTTTGTAAGGATTTTCTTTAATACATCTTTCAGCTTTTGATTTGATTGATTTATCGTTTGAATTTATTGATTTTTTTAGAAATTCTGGATATTTTATTAAAAAATTTTTACCGTATTCATCTGGATTTTTTGTAAATTGTTTTATTAGCTCAAGTTGTATTTCATTTATTACCCCAGAGTTTTTTGCATCTTCAAAAAAGTTTTCATCTACTATAACAGCAGAAAAAGAATCTATTTTTTGAGTAGACAAAAATTCTTTTCCTCCTTGAGCTCTATCAACAACACTTGCAGAAAAGACAAAATTACCGTTTATATTTTTTATTGCAGGTATCCATGCTCTTTCATAACTTGATGCTTGAGTTATCAAATCAGCGATATGAGAAATCCTTGCATTATTTATATTAGTAATTTTTTCTTTGAGGTTACAAATATCAAGATTTTTAAATATAAATAAATGTTCTTTTTGTGAAAGATTAGCGATTATTATAGAAAAAAACCAATCCCTTCTTTCTCCACCAGAGATAAATTGAGACTCAATAAAATTTGGATTATCTTTTATCATTCCATAAAAATCATCTACAATTTGCTTGTATAAAGAATTTGATTTATAAAAATCTAATACTCTTTCTGTTAGTTTATTTACAAATGGTATTGGCTCATTTAGATTTTCATCAATAAATTTAAGTAAATCGTTAGCGGCATTTTCACCACCATATAAAAAGTGAGTATTTATGAAATATGGTCCAATTGTTCCCGATGTGTACCAAAAAGGTGTATAAGCGGCACTTACTTTTATTGCACTTGTTTTAAAAAGGGTTTCTTCTAAAAAAATCATTTGTTCTCCTTATCTTGATTGTTTTTTAGTTTTAGTTTATTATTAATGTAAGGAAAATTTATAGTGATTATTACTGAAATATTCCAGGTTTGTCTTAAATTTAATGATAATTTTTTTTATAACTAAAATTATAATGACAATCTTGACAGTCGTTATTATAAAATATTTTAAATAAAACTGCAAATAAAATATATGTAAAAATGGAAATGGGAATTTTTGTATTTATTTAAAACAAAAAACTAAATCTTTTTTTGTTAGGTTAGTAGACAACACATAAATTATATAACCTCTTCTAATCCGTGCTAATTTGTGTTATATAATTCCCAAAAAATTTTCTTCCCAGTCTTTTAGAACAGGGTCGTAGCCTTTATTTTTAACAACTTCGAGCATTTCAGAAAGACTTCTTTTGTCTGATACTTCAAATTGCTCTTTTGCGTCATCTTTTGTGTAGCCACCTGGGTTTGTTTTTGAGCCAGCACTCATTTGGGTAATACAAAGTTCGATTAATTTATCTCTAAATTCTGGTTTTTCTCTTGTGGATAATAAAAATGGTGTGTCTGGTAAGAATATTCTTAAAGCACAAAGCATTTGAACCAAATCTTTATCAGTGACAGAGTATGGAATATCAAAACCAGTTTCTTTTGGATTTATACGAGGAAAACTTAATGTAACTTCACCACGCCAATATTTTTTTTGTAAATATTCGGCATGTAAACCAATGATGCTTGCTTCGTATTTTAAGTCGTAAAGTCCCAATAATGCACCAATTCCTACTTTTCTAAAACCAGCCAAAAAAGCCCTATCTGGGGTGTCCAATCTCCACTCAAAATTTTTTTTTCTTCCTTTTAAATGTACTTTGTCGTAAGTTTCTTTGTGGTAGGTTTCTTGATAGATAGTTAGACCATTTGCACCAGCCTTAACAAGTTCTCTGTATTCCTCTTCACTCATAGGGTATATTTCTAAGCCGATGTAGGTAAAATATTTTTTTGCCATAATGACGGCTTCTTTTATGTAGTCTAAGCCAGCAATTTTTGGGGACTCGCCAGTAAGAAGAAGCACGCTATCAAAGCCGACTTCTTTTAAAGCAATTAATTCTTTTTCGATTTCGTCTTTGGTTAGAGTCGTCCGTTTTATCTCTTTGGAATGATTAAACCCACAATAAATACAAGAATTTGAACATTCGTTTGATAGATAAATTGGTGCATAAAAATTTATCACTTTACCAAAGCGTTTTATCGTTAATTCTCTTGCTAAAGAAGCGATTTGTGGTAAAACCTTTTTTGCCCCGTTAGAAAGTAAGTACAAATAGTCAAAAAAATTAATTTTCTCTTTTTTTAAAACATTCAAAACTAAATCTTTGTCTTCGTTATCTAAATATTTTTTGAAGTTAGAATAATCATATTCGCCAAATTTTTCATAAAAACTCATAATTTACTAACCCAATCCAAAGGACTAGATGCCTCTGCTTTCTGTTTTTCTATTGGAAGCCCTGATAAAAAACCTTTTCTACCAGCCAAAACAGCAAGGTGGAATGCTTCAGCGATTAAAACTGGGTCTTCGGCAGTGGCTATCGCTGTATTTATTAAAACAGCACTTGCTCCAAGCTCCATTGCCTCACTTGCATCAGAAGGTTTACCAATGCCAGCATCAACAATTACAGGAATATTTGATTGTTCTATAATAATTTTAATTAATTCGAGTGTTTTTAGTCCTCTGTTTGAGCCAATTGGAGAGCCAAGAGGCATAACGCTTACACAACCTGCATCTTCAAGTTTCTTTGCTAAAATTGGGTCTGCATTTATATAAGGCATTACCTTAAACCCTTCTTTTGCAAGGACTTGAGCCGCTTTTAGAGTCTCCTCGCCATCAGGGAGTAAATACCTCGGGTCTGGTGTGACTTCAATTTTTATCCAATCAGAAACGCCAGCCTCTCTTGCAATCATAGCGATCCTAATTGCTTCATCAGCGGTTTGTGCACCGGATGTATTTGGGAGAATTATATATTTTTTTCTATCTATATAGCTAAGTAAATTATCTTTTGGATTTCTAAAATCTACTCTTCTTAAAGCAACTGTTACCATTTGTGTTTTTGTAGCCTCAATTGCTTTTACCATAATCTCTTTTGAGTTAAATTTTCCAGTACCAACTATAAGCCTTGAAGAAAAATTATGTCCTCCAAGTTTAAAAAACTCGTCTTGCATTTTTAGTCCTAATTATAATAAATTTTTAAATATTAAACCTGGTAGAAATATTCCAATAAAAGCTCCATATATAGCATCGAACCATATAAATTTTAGAGCATTTGCGATAAAGATAAGAACAACAATCGGCAAACTTAAAATAGCAAGGATATTAAATTTTTTTGCTTCAGTTGTAGCTTTTTCCCATAAGACACTTGCATCTTGAGTCGATGGAAATGCGTGCATACCAATAGACACACCAAGCCAAATTAAAAATATTGATATAAAATTTGATTCATTGAACAAATAATATGGTAATGCAGCAGGAAAACATATAATAACACATAATAAGGTATTTAAAAAAAATGGACCTATAGAAATTAAAAAAGTGGAGGAAAAATCTTTAGGGTCTCCATGAACTACATAACCAGTTGTATTCATATCAAATTGAAAAAACTTTACATCAAGAACAGGGATTCTTCTTAATTTACAAAAAAGCATATGAGCCGCTTCATGTACTATAACACCTGGGAAAGTCAAAACTGCAATTATAATACCAGGAATAATCATTCTACATCTCCTTGCCATCCATTTGGAAAAATTTTATAATATTCATCTCTATCAATTATTTTTTCTGAGAATAATCTATGCTTAATTCTTTGTATGTATTCCATTAATTGATCTTTATTTTGTGGAGTAATATAAGCTTCCACTTTTTTTAAATATCCAACTGATTCATTTTTATATTTAGTATCATTAGAAGTTGCATACATACAAGCAGCACCAGAAGCAGCTCCTAACATTGCAAAAGGATCATTTTTATAAATATCAAGAATATTTAAATTAATATAATAGAAACTTTGAAAATCTTTATTATCGAAAGCCAAAGATGATTCGCATGACATAATAATAAACTCAATATAAGTATCACTAGAATTATATTTTTTGTATTCTTTTAAAAGTGGCAATGCCTCATTATATTTTTGAGTACTAAAATAATACATACCTTCATATAAATCTCTTAAGGTTCTTACAGAAGTTAAATTATTAACCTTTTCAGATGCCAATTTTGCATTTTGATATGCTTCTTCATATTTATAATTACTAAAAGAAACATTTGCTTTTTTAATTAATAAATATGATTGAAAATAGTTAAGATTAAAAAATAGTCCACCTATAACTAATAAAATAACGACTACACTAAAAATCTTAATCCACAATGGGAAAGGTCTATTCATAAAAAAACTATAACAATTATGGCAAATAGGAATATTTAATAGTGTAGGTAATTCTTCATTAGTGTCAAGTTTGCAGTTTTTACAAATCGTGGGGTCATATATCCTTGTTATATCACCTTCTTTAATTTCATTTTCATTAATAATAGGTTCAATGCAATTAGAACAGTAAGATTTATCTTTGTAATAATATAAATCATCCATCGGAAATTCTTTGTTGCATTCAGAACAATCATTTTTCTTCATAAAATATCCTAAAATTATATTTGGCAGGTATTTTTTATATTATACTAAAATTGCTTTTTTTTTTCAAGATAAAATTGAAAGTGTAGAAAATTTATATTATACTGACAATTGTCAATATATACCTGAAATGTTTATCTATATTATTTATTGACTTTTTAAAAGCATTTAAGTATATAATTTGTATTATGGAGTAAAAATTTATGTTTAATAGAATATTCTTAGTTTTTTTATTTTTATTTCAATTTATTATCTTTGGTTTTTCAGAGACAGATGAATTAAATCTTACAATTGATAATTTGCGAAAAACAAAAATTTCACAACAAGAGATAAAAATAATAAAGGAAATAAGCTCAAATAAAAATTACAAACAGTATATTATTTCTTATAAATCAGAAGATTTGAATATAAATGCGTTAATGAATATTCCACAAACAAAAAATAAGGATAAAAAATTTCCAGTTATTATAGTAAATCATGGGTATATACCGCCAGACAAATATTCTACAATAAACTCTTACAAATTAATTTGTGGCTATTTCGCCTCGAATGGTTTTTTAGTCTTAAAATCAGATTATAGAGGTCATGCAGACTCTGACAAAGGAGAGGGACGACCGATGGACTCATTAAAATATGTTTTGGATATACTCTATTTAATAGAAGGAGTTTATTCTATACCTCAAGCAGATGAGAAAAATATATTTTTATGGGGACACTCAATGGGGGGTGAAATAACTCTAAAAGCTTTAGAAATTAGCCAAAAAGTTAAATCTGCTTCTTTATGGGCACCTGTGAGTGCTTCTTTTCCAGAAAATCAACTTTATTTTATAAGAAAAAGAAACAAAGAAGAAGCAGATAATATATACAAAAAAATTACTTATTTGTTTGATTCAAGCGATTTTAAGTTGTTTTCGCCAATAGAAAACTTAAATTATATAAAAGTGCCATTAATTATTCATCATGGGACAAAAGATGAGTCTGTTCCTTATGATTGGACAATTGAACTTAATAAAGGGCTTGATAAAGCGGGTGTAAAATATACTTTTTATAGTTACAAAAACGAAGACCACAATTTTTCAAAAAAGTATTTTTATATTGTTTTAAAAAAAGATGTCGAATTTTTTAATAGTTTTATAGATAACTATTGATTTGTAGGTTAATCAGAGTGTCAAGTTTTTGTTTTATTTATATGTTCGTAACATCAAGTATAATAAGGAAATATGCTGTGTTTTTTGTTGTAAATTTTTTTTGTTCTCCAAAAAAATTCTTAAAGATTTTTAATATATCTTGAAATTAAATTAAAAATGGATTAGTATATAATAAAGTGGATTTTAGGAGGGTTATATGATATTAATAAACGAGCCTAAAGAGAAGATAAAGAATAACATAAAAAAATATGTTCCTCTCAAGAATGATGAAAAATATGTTTTGATATATGATGGAGCTATTTTTGCTAATTGTTCAAAAGGGTTGATTTGTACTAATAAACAAGTGATTCTTTATAATAAAAAAAATCAAAAAAAATTAGATTTTTCTGATGTAAAATCAATAGATATATATCAGAAAGACCCAGAAGCTTACATATATAAACTTCATATTACTAAAAAAGATAATCAAATAATGGATTTTACACCAAAATCTGCTCCAAATGACGAACTTATTCTTTTATGCAAAATAATGAATGATTTTTTTAAGAATAAAAAGAGTCATTATGATTATACAAAAAAAGATGATTGATTAAATACGAAACCTGTCAGGTTTTTAAAACCTGACAGGTCTAATTAATTTTTAATTTTCTACAACAAATTTTTTTAAGACACCTTCGCCAAGAGTTGCGATAAACATATATTTGTCGTTAAAAACTATTTTTTTTATGTCGCTTCCTAAAAAATCTGGCGGAATGCTAAATTCTTCCCATTTATCTTTTTTGAGATTGTAAACATATATTCCATTGCCGAGAGTGCCGCAGTATATTTTATTTTGATTTTTTGCTATACAAAGACAATAATTTTCTTTTAATTGTCCTGTTTCATAAGAATAATGAGTGTAAGTTTCGTTAATTGTATCATATTTAAAAATTCCTTCGCCATAAGTGGAAAGCCACAAAAAATTATCTTCCTTTATAATGTCTGTAATCGGTGTTTTTGGAGAATTTTTTTTACTGATGTTAAACATTTGATTATCTTTATACAAATAAAATTTTGAGTCATAACCAGAAACATACAAAGAGTTTTCTATAATAAAAAGCCCAGAGATATTTGAAGGGTAATTTATGGTCGAATATTCCTTTTTTAACTTGTCATAGATAATTACACCATTACCAAGAGTACCAAAATAAATTGTGTTTGCATTTCCTTCAATAGAGGTGAAAGAAATATCTTTTAATTCGGGAGGATTTGCAACAAAACCATTTCTTTTGTCTATAATAGAAACACCTTCTGTTGTGCCAATATAAATAAATCTTCCATCAATATAAATATCTCTAACATTCTCAGAAACTATTGCTCCTTTTGGATAATAATCATAAGTATCAAGAATATAATTGTATTCTATCAAACCACCGTTATAAAGACCAATATAAATCAAATCCTTGTCAAGTCTGATACTACTAACATTGGGGTCTTTGTATCCTATGTTTGCAGTGTCAATCTTTTCCCATAAGATATTATTAATCATATAATAATAAATATCTTTTTCTAAAAAATTAAGTTTTTTTGGATTTATTTTAGAAAAGTAATACTTACCTTTGACAAAATCTTTGTTTTTTATTGCATAAATCTGTGTTAAATAAAGGTACAAACTATCCAATTTATCAAAATTTTCATTTATACATTTTGTAAACTCTGTTATACATTCATCAAACTTTTCGAGTTTATAATAAATTTCGCCGCCAAGAAAAAATATTTTGGATTGCTCTGTTGTAAAAAGGTTTTTTAGATTTTTATCATTTAAGGCAAGTTCTATGTAATACAATGCGGGGTAATAATTTTTTTGTAAATATTCTATCTTTGCAAAGTAGGCGTTGGCAAGGCAAACAAATTCTGTATCAACATAGTCATTTTTTATTTTGTTAAGAATGATTTTTGCATCGGAATATTTACCAATATTAATAGAATAATCAAGTTCTTGAAGTTTTTGTGTTAAATTTATTTTTTCATTCAACACAATCGAGTTTACAGAAAAAATTTGATAAGAAAAGAGCAATAAAAATAATAAAAATTTTATTTTCAATAGACTATTCTCCACAATTAAAAATTAATACATTATTTATCTTTTTTCAATAGTAAATCCGTTTTGGCAAGAGATTTTTTTATCTCTAACTTTATGAAATTCTGTGGCTAAAAAATAAATCTAAATCTTTGGTAAATAAATCTCAAATCTTGTACCAGTGTCTTTTTTGCTAAAGACTTTTATCATACCATTGTGACTTTCGATTATACTTTTTACTATTGCCATACCAAGGCCAGTGCCTCTTTTTTTATTTGTGAAAAATGGTTCGAATATTTTTTGTAAGACTTCGGTCTCCATACCAATACCATTATCTTGAATAGTCCATTTTATCCATTTATCTTCTTCTTTGACTTTTATATTTATAGTACCGCCAGAAAGAATTGCATCAGCAGAGTTACTCACTAGATTAAAAAAAACTCTTTGAATTTTTTCTACATCCACAAATACAACAGTATCTATTTTTTCAGAAAAAATTATTTTTATATCTCGCTTCTTTACATCCTCAATTACTGTATCAATCAAAGTTTCTATTAAAGAAGATAAATTTGTTGGCGTTTTGTTTAAGTTTAGTTCGCCTCTTGAAAATTCGAGAAGGTCAGAAGTCATTTTCGTTAATCTATCAACTTCATTCATTATTACATTAGTTGATTTTTGAATCTTTTCGTTTTCGGGATTGCTCATTTTTATAAGTTCGGAATATGCTCTAATATTTGACATTGGATTTTTAATATCATGGATTATTAGAGATGCAAATTTACCTATAACAGATAATTTTTCTGCTCTAATTAAAGCATCTTGAGTTTTTTTGAGTTTTGTATATGCAACTTCAAGTTGTTTGTTTCTTTTTTCGAGGTCTGTTATATAATTGCTATTTGTACTTCTCACAGTAGAACAAATACTTCGTGCAATTTCAATCGAAATATGAGAAAAGTTTCTTAGTAATTTATTAAATGGTTCTTTATCCAGTTTTAATAATTTGAGGTCTGTTTTTGATTTAATTGAAGCACTTCTTGGGAGTTCGTCGATTACAGCCATTTCGCCAAACACATCGCCATCATGTCTTGTCGCAAGTATTTCTTGTTGTCCATTCTCACCTTTTTTTAAAATTTCTACAACACCAGAAACAATAATATAAAAGGCATCAGCGACTTCGTTTTCCTTAAAAATTATAATATCACTTGCGTAAGAATTTTCGACAGCTATTTCTGCTATTTCTCTAAATTCATCCTCGTGAAGATTGAAAAAAATTTGTGTTTTTTTAATAATTGTAATTTTTTCTTCTATTGTCATATTTTATATACTGGCAATGTAAAATAAAAAGTACAGCCAGTTCCCCCTTTGTTATTTTCTACCCAGATTTCTCCATTATGTTTTTTTATGATCTGTTTTGCTATATAAAGCCCAAGACCTGTGCCGCTTTGGTTTTGGTTAGTAATTGTACTATATTTTTTAAATTTTTCAAATATTTCTTTTTCTTTTCCTTCTTTAATTCCAGTTCCTGTATCAGATATTCCTATTTTAATAAAATCTTCTTCTATTCTTCCACCTATTTTTATAACTCCTCTTTCATTGACAAATTTGAAAGCATTTGAAAGGAGGTTTGATATAACATGCTCTAATTTTTCTTTATTTCCCATTATTGGAGGAAGCGGAGTCTGAACATTCCACACTAAATCAACAAGCATCTCTTTTGCCTGCACTTCGTAAATAGTGTAAAAGTATTCTAAAATAGGAACTAAATCTATTTTTGATAATTCCATTGATGATAAAGAATTTTCTTGACGAATATCTTTTAAAAAATCATTCAACATATAAGTAAGTCTATCTGATTCCTTAACTATTTTTTGGACAAAATCATTTCTTTTTTCTTCATCAATATTTTTATACTGTAAAATCATACTCGCATAACCATTTATTACAGTCATAGGATTTTTTAAATCATGTATAACTGTATAAAAAAAGTCGCTTTTTTGGTTGTCATAACTTCTCAATCTATCAAGTGCGTATTGCAAACTTTTTGTTCTCTCAATTACTTTTTTTTCAAGCCTTACATTTAAATTTTTAAGTTGTTCTTCTTTTTGTTCTAATGATAACGCCATACTGTTAAATTTATTGGCTAATATTCCAATTTCATTTTTGGATTCAATGCGAACTCTTTCTTTATAGTTTCCAGATGTAATATAAGCTGCTGCTTTAAGTAATTTTTGGATAGGTAAAACAAGTTGTCTATTTAACACTATAAAAAATAAAATAGTTGCCAAAATCCATATCAAAAACAATAACAAACTTAAAACACCAATATTATCTATTCTAAACCTATAAAGTGCAGGAGAAATGATCACTTCAATTATAAAATTTTGCATATTCTCTATATTTGTAAAGTCATAGTATTTATAAAAAAAATTATTCTTAAATTGTCTTACAGGGGTAGAAAGTTTATTTTTTCTTTGTTTTTCTTTTGCGAATGTTGTAAAGACTCTGATGCCAGACTTTTTTTCTACAACAGAAAAGTTGATATTTTTTAATAATAGGTTGTTTAATTCTTCTGTTTTTAATATATATCTTGAGTATATGAAATATTTTGTTTTTGAATTGGCAATTGGTATAATACTATCAAAGAAGATTCTATCATAAAAAAATATTACCTTAGAAATTTCTTTATCAGAACAACTAATATATTCATCAAAAAAATTTTTATTACTAAATATAATTTTACAATCTTTATCAAAAATTGTTATATTTTCAAATTTGTATTCTTTTATTGCTTCATATATTAAATTTTCTAAGTCTTTTTCGTTTTTGTTTTGAACAGAATTAAAAATATGCTCTGAGACACCAAGATATTTTGTTGTATAAAGTAACTCATTTTTTTTTTGATAGACTATTGTTTCAAATATTTTAACGCCTTTTTCAATTAAAGAAAGGTTTACTTTTATTTCTTCGTTTCTAAATAAAATAACATAAACTCCTCCTATTATCACAGATGGAATATAAAAGAAGAATATAGAGAATAAAAATATTGTTGTAGATATTCGCTTTTTATTTAATAAACTTTTTTTTGTCAATCCAATAACTCCGATTGTAATAGTAATAGTATAAATTATTATTTTTATATAGTAAATAGTTTTTAGAAATAATTTTTATGTTATTTTTTGATATGATTGGAGTAATAGTTAGAACTCTCCCCTATAATTATCCCCAATTATTTCTAAAATGACAATTAGAATAATATTATCTAAAGAATTAGTTTAAACTATGAATCGTAAGAAGAACACGAATAAAATAGAGAATTTTGACTAAAAACTTCAATAAGTTTAAAAAATTATCTATTTTATTGAAATTCTTTCAAATTATTCGTAATTTTCATGTCTTTGTGTTAAAAAAATTAATATCTATCGCTAAAATTCGTTAATAGTTGGTATAACACTGAGTAATAAGAAAATAATCTTTTTTTTGTGAGAAATCATACATCAATTACCAATGCAATCAGCCAAACCACCCAAAAACCTATAAAAAAGAATGGAATTAACGGTATTTTTGATTTTTTATCAAGTTTTCTTGTGATTAAGAAAGGTATTAATATTAAGGTTGCAATCCAAAAAGTTAATATAAATATAATTGTAGTAAAAAAAATCCCAACAATAGAGTTTATGAAAAATAGATAAAACATATCCCCAAGCCCTATTCCACCAGAGGAAACGAAGTAAATAAACATAAAGATAATAAATATTAAGAAAAAACCTATTAGTAGATAATAAAACGCTTTTATGTTGTAAAAGAATGAAATTATTGTTAATATTGATGATATTATGGCTAAAAGTAGTGAATTTACCTCTTTATTTTTTATATCAGAGATAATATTTGGAATAGAAATACTAATAAATATTATAATTTTTACAAAGAAAAACCAATTGATCGTAAAAAAAAGAGTTTTATTTTCGATAAAGAAATCATTGAGCATTTTTATTCTTTATATTATCATACTCTTTTAATACTTTTGAATATTCTTCTTTATCTTCAAGAAAATCTCTATAAACCTCAGCAGCTTTTTTTATATAGTCTAAATATTGATCTGTATTATTTTTTCCAATATATAGATATAACTCTGCCATTTTTCTAAACCATTTTAATTTTTCATAAACTTTGAGTAGAGTTAGCGAGAAATAGATATTATATCGATTATTTTCTTTTAAATCTTCTAATATTTTTGCAGATTCTTTAAATTTATCAGAGTTATAGAAATAAACAGCTTTTAAAAATAGATAGGTTTCATCTGTCATATCAATTTCTTCCAATTGTTTTAACATTTTTTCAACTTTATCATATTTTTTTTCTTTAATTAAAATACTTGCTTCTCTTACTAAATAATTAGCACTAAACAACTTAACTTTTACAAATATGGATTTTCGTATCAATTTAGGTTTGTACTCAAATGGTTGTGTGTCTTTTGTATAACCATCCTTTTCAAAAGTAATAGAATGTTTTCCAAAAAACAAAGAATTAAATAAAAATCTACCATTTATGTCTGTTTTTGTATTTGCTATGTTGTCAAGAGTTACACTCACTCCTTCAAGAGGGAGTCCTTCTTCAGAATAAGCTACTCCGTTAACTATGGATTTTTCGAGTTCTGAGTTAACATTAGCGTAGTTTATTGACGAACATGAGAATATTGTTATTATAAGGAAACCAATTAATATATATTTCATCTTTTCACTTCTATAATTTGATTATCTATTTGTATTTTATAAAAAAATAGAGTTTTTTCTACTATTTTTATCCGATCACTCGTTCTTTCGCTTACTATTAGTTCATAATTTTCTTTAACATTTCTTAGCGATATATATTTTATACCATTTATCATCCAATCTCCAATTATTTTATAATCAGAAGGATTTATTTTTGGTATCTCTTTTACCTCTACTATTTTTTCTATCTTTTCTTTTTTTACTTCTTTTATAACTACAATTTTTTTCTTTTCATAAAAGAGTTCTGATAAGTCATCTGATGATACCTCTTTTATTTGATGTGTATTTTCTTTGATAACTTTATTTTCTTTGATAGTTTTTTCAGTATCCAATAGATTTACATTAGAACAACCAAAGAATATCACAAATATAATAAATATTAAAGTTTTTTTTACTATCATTTTTTATAATACCCTTTTAAATTAACAGCCACTTCGATATTAGGGTCAATCAATTTTTTTGTTTGTAAGTTATTTACTAAAATAAGTTTATCACTTTTTTCTATTTCTTTCAACATTTCAAAGAAATTTATTGAGGAAATAACTATTTTTATATTTAATTCAATATAATCTTTCTCGCTAATAGAAATTTTATAGTATTTTACTTCACTTTTTGACTTTCTAAGTATTTCTCTAATATATTTTTCAAAATCTTCTGTTTTTTCAAAGAAATATTTGTTTATTTCGCTTTCTTTTTTTGTTTTTATGCTTCTTTCTAATCGTTTGCTTAACAAGTTAATCTCTTCTTGTAGGCTGTTTGTTAAATTTTTCTTTTCTGTTATAGAAAAAAATATAATTATATTAGTAAAAACTAATATAAGAATAAAAACTGTTAAAATAATATATTTAATTTGTTGTTTTATCATAAATAAATTCACCTTCGAGTCTAAATAATATTTTTCCTTCTTTTTTTGAGAAAATTAAATTAACATTTTTAAAGAATGTTGCATTGTGTATTGATTTTTCAAAATCAGAGTCAGAAAAACATTCTCCTTGAATATTAAATTTTGAGTTAGAAAAATTTAAGTTATCTATTTTTATATTTTTTTTAGAAACTTCATAAAAATAATAGAAAAAATCAATTATATCCTTCTTATCCTTTACTATTTTCTTATAATTTTCATATAACTTAACATCTTCACCACCCATCCTATATTTTTGGATTTTTGATTCTATATTTTTCTTTTGTGAGAATAAATCATCATAATTTTTTGATATATTATAATTATAAAAAATTAAATAACACATAATCAAAAATAAAAATACTATCCCTATTATAAATTTATTTATTTGCTTGCTAGTATTTTCAGTTTCAAATATTCCACCTTTTAAAGACATTAAAGATTTATCCAACTTTCCTAATGGAATATATGTAAAATCAAAATCAGGTAAATTTTCGTCATGTAGTAAATTTATTAAATAAGTATTTTCTTTTGGGATATTTTTAATATCTTCTGGAAAATGAATCTCTCTTTTTCTAAATATTTTACCAATTATTATATATAAATAATAAATATCACCAGATTTTATTAATAATTGACAATTATCAGGTATTTTTCTATCTTCTATCAATATTTCAAGAACATTATAGACAGAAAACATTTGTTTTTTAGCAAATAAAGAAAAATCTTTATTTCTACAAATAAAAACTAATATTGAATATTTATTTTCTTCTTTGTCAATTATTTCATAATCTAACAAATCTTTTTCTGGGTCATAGAGAGCATATCTTTTTATCGTATTTTTAACAATATTCAACAAAAGTCTATCAGCAACTTGAGGTACTGTAATTACTTTTAGTTCTATTAAATTATCAGAAATGACAATTTTTTTAATATCTTTTATTTCTTTTTGTAAATCTGACACTTCTTCTATTTTATTTTCTTTTATAGAATATGTATAATATTTATTTTCACCAATATAGAGTATTTTTTCATTTTTCATTGTCTTTTCCAAAAAAAGTTCTTAGTATTTTTACATTTGACTTATTTTTCTTGTCTTTATACCTTTTAATTATAGCACTAAAATATTGTTTATCATAATTTATTTTAACATTAAATATTTTACTATCACACGAAAACATTTTCTCATAAATAGCATAATTATTTATAAAAACATTTTTTATGTCTTTAATCGTTGATGACTTTTGTTTTTCTTCTAATATCTTCCACATACTTTCTATATCTAAGTTTTTTGAATTATTGCATATTTTTACTCCAATTTCAAATACTTTTTTATTTACAAAATTTAAATTAATACTTCCTTTATAATCAAATAAAACATATAATAAATCCTCTTGCCCTCTTGGAAGATAACTTCTAAAAAATTCATATTCAGATTCTTTAATAATTAATCCAGGTTCTAACAAATAATTTTTATTGCCCCTATAAGTTTTTACTCTACCTTCGATTGTTGTAAAAAAATTGGTCTCCATTCTTAAAGATTCTACATAAGGCTTTAGTTTTTTTAAATCTAAAGTATTTAAAGAAGGTGTCATATAAATAGAAAAAACATCCTTGTATTCTTCCTCTTTTCCTTTAATAAGGCTATTTATATCATTTATAGTGTAAATATAATCTTTTTTATCTTTATCGTTAGTTGATTTAGTATCTGTTGTTAAATCTTTCATTATTTCTTTCAAGTCAAGGTGGTTTATATCTATTTTTGAGTCTTCTGGTGTAATATTTATTTTAAATTCGTCTATTTCTTGTGGAATCTCTTTAAACCAACCATCATGAGGTGAACAAAAATTATCTTTTATGTCCTCTTCAAAATATTCTTTAACTTTTTTATAAATTTCTACAAATTGTTTCAATCTTGCTATACTTTGCATTTTTTTATTTATCTTATTTTGATAATATCCAAAAGAAATCCCAAGTATAGAAAGAGAAACTGATATAAAACTTAAAACAAGGATAACAGATAATAAAGAATAAGCTTTATTAATTTTTTTCATAATATCATCTTTAGTTCAACATTTTTTTTGTTTTTTAACGTAAAATACAATATACAATAATAAGGATACTTATTTGTTAGTATATCATCAATATCATAGTATTTAATAGTAAAATCTTTCACAAACGGATATTTATTAGTCTTTTCACCTTTTTTTATTATAAAAGCCTCTTCTTCAAATAAATATTCTACTTTAATATCATTACTAAAAAAAGAAATCTTATTTATCTCAAAAAGATATTCTTTTTCTGGCATTCGTGGATATAAATTAACATTTAATATATCAGATTGAATTTGCTCAACAAATGAGGTAATTTTATCATTTTCGACCAATAATAACTTTATATCCTCGAAATGCTTGTGTAGAGCAAACGAACCCCCAACCATCAAAACTATAAAAAAAGTAAAAGCAGTTACAGAGACGATCATGTCAACCAAAGAAAAGCCATAATTAATTTTTTTCTTTAGGAAAAATTTCATCAATACTCTTATTTGTGTTTTCGATTTCAAGATATAACCTTTCTTTTTGCTTTTTTATCATCTTAAAGTATGAAGTAACACCAAAAGTAATAAAACTAAAGACAATACTAAAAAGAGTGATACTTATTATTACTTCGATTAAACTAAATCCTTTTTTTAACTTATTCCTCAATGCCTGTTCCTTCAGTATCAGTGCCAGATGAAACTGTTAAATCCTTTGCAGTACCAGCCCCACCTTCTTTTTTGTCAGAACCAAGAGATTTTATCATAAATCCTTGCCCGTCATCTGTTTGTGTGTAAACATAAGCATTTTGCCATGGATCCAAAAATTTTGTTTTTGTAACATAGCCTTTTTCGAGTAATATTTTAAGTCCCTCTTCATTTGTTGGAAGTCCACCCTCAGTTTCAGAATAATCCATTAATGCAGCTGAATATATTTTCATTTCTTGAACACAAGCTCTAACTTTAGCTCTGTCCCAAAAAGCAAAACCAGCAATACCAACGAGTCCAACAAAAATACCAACAATACCAACCCAGATTAAAGTTTCCATTAATGAGAAACCATAATTAATTTTTTTTATTTTTTTCATAAAACCTCCTAAAATTTATCAATTAAACTTAATGTTGGAGAAATAACAAGATACATTATTAAAAATATAAAAAAAGCAATGACTATCATCATAATTGGCTCTATCAATTTAAATAATTTCTCAAGGTAATTCTCAAAAGTTGTTTCTGTATCAACATATATTTTTTCAAAAGCATCTTGTGATCTTGATATTGACTCAGCAATTTGGATTATATTTAAGTCCTTTGGGTCAAATATTTTTAGTTTTGTGAATGCTTCTGTAATTTTACCACCATTTTTTAATATTGTAAGACTATCTTCTAAAAGATCAATCATATCTTTATTTTTTTCTATCTCTATCATTTTTTTAAAAGAATCTTCCAGAGTAAAGCCCCCCTTACTTAATATCAAAAAATTAAAACTTATATTTATCTTTCTTGTCCAATAAAAAATCTTTGATATAATTGGTAACTTTATAAGAAAATGATATATCATTTTTCGTGATTTTTCAATCCTAATTAACAAAAAAAATCCTATAATACTAAATATAATAAAAAACAAATAAAAAATAAAGTTTTCTACAATAAAATTTGATAAAGCAAACATTATTTGTATCAATAAAGGAGGAATAAAATCAAGACTCTTATACATCTTTTGAAAATTTGGTAAAACTACCAAAAATAAGCTATTTACTGAGAAAAAACTTGCCACTATGAGTATTATTGGATATAAAATAGCAGAAATTATTTTATCTTTAATCTTTTGTGAATTTTTGAGATATTTATAGATTAAATTAAAAGAATCCTTTAATTTACCACTAATTTCACCTGCTGCTATCATACTTAATAAAAAGTCGTTAAATAACTCGCCACCCCTCGCTTCTTTAATCGAAATATAAAGTTTTTCACCTTTTTTTAAATGGTTTGCCAAGTCATTTGTAAAATTTGCTTCTTCTCCTTTTATATAAATGTTTTTCAATATTAATACAGCTTCATTTATATCAATACCAAAATCTAACAAAGTATAAACATTATAACTAAAATCAAGTAAAAAATTCTTACTTAGAGACCTTTTTATAAAAATTGATTGTTTTTTATCAAATTCTTTTACTTCTACAACAAAATATCCCTTAGAATAAACAGAATCCTCAAACATCTCTTTAGATATTGCTTTTTCGATGATTTTTGTTTGATTTCCATTTTTATCTACTACTTTTGCAACAAAAGATTTCATTTTATTTCTCCGATTATACTTAGCACCTCTTCGACAAAAACATTCCCTTTACTCGCTTCAATTAACGCTTTTTTAAACATAGAGCTAAATCCATTGTTAAACAAATGATTTCTCATGTTTGTAACTGAATCATTTTTTATTATCATTTCTTTTATCGTCTCATCAATTTCAAATATTTCAAACATCGCTTTTCTTCCCACAAAACCAGTATTATTGCAATCTGGGCATCCAACTGGTTTATATAAAGAAGTCAAATTTATTTTATACTTCTCAAAAATTTCTTTTTCTATTTTAGTTGGCTTGTGTTCTTCTTTACATTTGTCACATAAAACCCTTATCAATCTTTGAGCAGCAGCACCAACCAAAGATGACTCCAAAATATAAGGAGCAATACCAATGTTTAATAATCTCGTTATTGAAGAAATTGCATCGTTTGTATGGAGCGATGAAAGTACAAAATGTCCAGTCATTGCAGATTTTAATGCAAGATCAGCAGTCTCGTAGTCTCTCATTTCACCAATCATAATAACATCAGGGTCTTGTCTCAAAATATTTCTTAATACAGTGTCGAATGTAAAACCTATTTTTTCGCTAATTTGAATTTGGTTTATTCCTTCAATAGTGTATTCTACTGGGTCTTCGATTGTAATTATGTTTCTTGTTTTTGAGTCAAGGTTACTCAAAATTGCTCGCAAAGTCGTAGTTTTTCCAGAGCCAGTGGGACCTGTTATAACAAATGCTCCATAACTTTTTTGTATTATCCTTCTACAAATTTCAATATCTTCCTTAATAAAGCCCAAAGCCTCCAATTGTAAGAATCCTTCTTTATGCTCCAAAAATCTCAAGACAACAGATTCTCCAAAAATCGTTGGCATTGTAGAAACTCTTATGTCTAATTTTTTACCATACAAACTTAAACTTGCCTTACCATCTTGTGCTAACCTTCGTTGAGTTACATCAAGTTTACTAATAACTTTTATTCTTGCACAAACAGCTTCATAAAGATTAGCAGAATAAGTACCAGTTGTGGTAAGAAATCCATCAATTCTTAATCTTACCCTAAAATAAGTCTCAAATGCTTCAAAATGAACATCAGTTGCTTTTTTTTCTATACCACTAATGATAATTTCATTGACAAGATTAACAATAGGGGCATCGCTTGCAAGTTTATTTAAGTCATCTTTGTTGGTAATACCAGATTTTTCGTCTTTAGAATAATGATTTTCATTTTTTGAAATTTCTCTTAAAAGATCATCAAATTCTTTTTGATTTAACTCTGTAAATTCTACTTTGTAATTTCTAAATAAATATTTAATTTCGTTAATTAAACTTTTTGCAACAGAATGATCTTTTCCTATTATGATTTTATCTTTTTCTTGAAATAACTTAATGATTCTATTTTGTACTATATACTCATAATTAAATTGTTCACTATCAACCAAATTAATTTTTATCTTATTTTCTTCCATAATATATATTCCAATCTATTCCAAATTTTAATAAAAATTATTTTTTAACACGAAGAAGACGACGTTCACGAAAAAAATACAGAAGATTTCTTTTTTTGAAAATTGAGTAATAACTATGTGTTTACTCATTGTTTTCATAAATAGTCGTAATTCATGTTACATACAAGATTCATAAATTTTTTGGATTAATTCTTCTTTTTCTTTTTTAATATCATCATTTGATTTTTGTACAAATGGTATTATATAAATTACAAACTCAGAGTTAGAATAACTGTTATCATGAGTTTTAAATAGATTACCAATATATGGAATATTCCCAAGTCCTGGTATTATATTATTATTAAATGTTTCTTTATTATTTACTAACCCTCCAAGTATTATTGGTTTGCCTGTTTTTGTTCTAACTAAATTTTTGATACTTTTTTCTGAAGTATCTGGCGGTTCTCCTTCAACTTTTTTACCAAGATTATCAGAAATTCTTGCATTAACTTCAATAAAAACTTCTTCATTATAAGTTGATCTTCCTTTTATCTCAAGGTTAAAACCAAAAGTTGTTGCACCAAAAGTAGTTTCTTTGCCACCAGTTGCATTAAGTTTTTCACCTTTATACTGTAAAGTCTGTGTATTTGTTAAACTCACAGGCTCTCCAGAAATGCCATAAATCTCTGTTGACATCTGAATTTTTGCTTTATCCTCAGTTAGCATCTCTTCAAGAAATACAGAAAAAGAAAAACCAAAAATCGTAGGAATATCAAAATTAGCACTAATAAGGCTTGATTGAGTGCCATTTGGCGTTTTTTCAAAGACTCCAAAGCTTGGAACAAAATTTTTTAGTCCAGTATTTTTAAAACCTGCTCCCCAGTTAAATTTAAACGCATTTTTGTTGATATATTCTACTACTAAAAGCTGGTATCTAATAACAGGAGGTGCGACATCTACATTTTCAAAATACTTAAATAATTTATCTTTCAACTCTTCTGTTGTTTTAAAATATAGAGCAGATTCATTTTTACTAATTATTATACTATTTTTATTTATGTAGTCTGGTAGTAGAGATTTTACTACATCATCAGGAGAAAGATACTTAAATTTATACTTGTAAGTATCATTCATTTTGTCTACTGCATTTAAAATTTCTGACAAGTCTTTATAATCCTGCTCATTCAAAAAAGCATAAAAAGAATTATCTTCTTCTATTATAGTAATGTTTAGGCTTTGATATTTAGAAGGAAAATATTTTTTTATGTTTTTTATATCAATATATTTTAATTTTATTAATCTATTTTTATAATCAGAAAGCCCAAGATCAACTTTTTCTATATAATTAAGATAATAATCAACTTCAGATGCAGAACCAATAAATGTAACAATATTATTTTCATTATCAATTCTATAAGATGATTGAGGTATTATTTGAGAAGGGATTAAAGAAATAAAATTTCGAGTTGATAAATTTCTTAAGATATAGTTTTTTGAGGTGAGATATTTTGATCCTTGTTTATTTATAGAATCATAGACAAAATATTTATCATTGACTTTAGTATAAGCAAGCCCTGCAAAATCAAATATTATTGTAAGTAAATCCTCGAACTTAACATTTTTAAAATCAAGCAATGGTATAATATTTGATGATTTTGAAAGTAATGATAATTCTTTATTGTATTTTCTAAATAATGCAAGTACCAAATCATTTGAAGATATATTACTAACATTTAAACTTATACTATTTTCTTCACCATTTATTATAATTTTTTTTAATTTATCATTTGAGTCAATGAACTCATTTTCTTCTCTAAAAATAACGTAAGCATTATTTTCTTTTTTTATTTTATATTTTAATGCTAAACAAATAGAATTTAATAAATCACCCATATTTTTATTATAACTATTTAATGTTAATTTTTCTTCTTTGTTGCCATCAAATATTATTGTTTCTTTAGAGACTGAAGAAAGTTTCGTTATAACATCTTGAATTCTTGTGTTATTGCTTTCTATATTGAATAATTTGGTTTTATCATCATAAATCACATTAAAAGAAGGTTTTCTTTTTACAAAATAGACACCGTTTGTCTCCTCGTACATCAAACCAAGAGGTTCTAAAAGCAATGTCAATGTTTCTTTTATATTTGTGCCTTTAAAATACCTTGTAACATTTCCTTGAACATCTCTATCTGGAATTATACTTACTTCAAATACTTCTGATATTATTTTTAACACCTGCTCTATTGGTGTGTCAGAAAAAGATAAATTGTCTATTTTATCTAAAGGGCATATCGTAGTATTTATTAAGAATAAAAAAACAAAAATAGTTATATAAAAACGAAACCTCATAAAATTTTCCTTAGAAATTTGTTTGCAATCAATGCTGCATAATTTTTTTCTACATTCTATAATTATATAACATTATTTATTTTATTCAAAATATTATGTATTAAATTTATATTTTTTTTAATCGTATGGGATAAGATGTCATAAACTTTCCATCCTCTCATCAAAATTTTACTTTGACTTTAAATCAAATTTTAAGTATTATATAACACAAATTAGCACAGATTAGCGCTGATTGACACAGATTAAATAGTGTAATTACTTTATATTAAAATAATTGCAAAATATATTATGATTGACAAAAAAAATAAATGGAGGCTTAAATTGCTTATTACAATGGACTTTTTTTTTAGAGGATTTATAGTACTTGGAACAATAATAATTATTTTCTCAAATCTAAAAACTATAAAAAATTATAGACGAGAAAACGAAAAAAGAACTACTATAAAGTATTATAAGACTATTTTTCAACAAATTCCAACTTATTCAAGTTATATTTCTTCTATTCTTATTGGTTTAGCTCTTTTTAGAGTAGGCTCTCTTTTGAATATTGGGCAAAATATGGCAGCTACAATAAATATATTAAATGTTCAGATAATGGATACAAGTCAAACTATGCAATATCAGGCTCCTATTATTATTATGGGGCTAATTGGCTCTGTGATGTATATTGCTTTTTCTCTTATGTTGAGCCTAAGTTATACATCTTTGGGTAAAAATTTTTCTGATTATATTGATATAAAAGAAGGGAACAATCTTGTTACAGGTAAAATTTATTCGATTATAAGACATCCTATGTATCTTTCAGAAATTATGATACCATTAGCAGCAAGTATTGCATTACTTTCATGGACTGTTTTTTTATGGACAATTCTTGTGCAGACACCACTTTATATAATTAGAGCAAGAAAAGAAGACGAGTTACTCGAAAATTATTATGGAAGAGAATTTTTATTTTACAAACAAAAAGTAAATAGTTTTATTCCAACTTTTAAAAAGTGAAAAAATATTCTATTGTTTATGAAGACGAGTTTTTATTATTAATCGACAAACCTCAAGGATTACCAACTGGTTTTGGTCAAAAAGAGAGTTTGTGCGATTATATTTTTGAGGATTTTCCATATTTAAAGAATATTGTAGGTTATAACAAAAATGAAGGTGGGCTTTTAAATAGGCTCGACAATGAGACTGGTGGAATAGTTTTTTTTGCAAAAAATGATTTGGCTTTCCAATATTATTCTACACAAATGAAAGAAGAAAAAATAGAAAAAATTTATGAAGCAATAGTAGAAGGTATTCCACAAAAAAATGAAGGTGTAATTAATTATCCAATATCTCATAGTAATAAAAATAAAGCAAAAATGGTTGCGATAAAGGATAGTGCAAAAAATTATAGGTCTATTCCACAAGAAGCCCAAACTAACTGGAAACTCTTAAAAACTAAAGATAATATTTCATTATTAGAAATAAAAATCAAAAAAGGCGTAAGGCATCAAATAAGAGTCCATCTAGCGAGTATTGGGCTACCGATTGTTGGAGACAAGCTCTACAACAAAAAAGAATATGATTGTGAAAATCATCTTTTATATGCCAAAGGTGTTGTTTTTTATACCAAACAAAACAAAAAAATTGAAATTTTCGTAAAACCATCTTTTTTTCTTTAGAATCTAATCAATCTATTGATTTATAACAAGTTTTTTCCTAAAATATATATAAGGAGTTTGTTATGGCATATAGAATAAATGATAAAAAATGTATTGCTTGTGGTGCTTGTGAACCTGCATGTCCAGTGTCTTGTATTAGTGCAAAACCAAACAACAAAAGACTTATTGATGAAGATATTTGTATAAACTGCGGTGGTTGTCAGGATACCTGTCCCGTAAGATGTATATTTGAGGTTAAATAGTCTTATTTTTTTTAGAAACTCTATTTACAATAAATCTCATTTCTCTTATACTTAGTTATAACCAAACGATTTTTAAGGAGAAATTTATGAACCTTCGAGATTTATTTAATACTTCAGGTGGTGGCAATCTTAATTCAACATTAAGTACTCTAAAGAATATCTTTTCTGAAACAACACAAAATCAATCGTCAATCAACCAAACAAATTCAGCTCAAGCTGTTGAAGAATTGGCACTTCTTTTTGAAACAATGTACAATATTTTAACTCAAAAAGGCGTTTTTACAAATGAAGAATTTCAAAAGAAATTTGATGAAATTGATATGAGCGATGGCGTAAAAGATGGCAAACATAAAAAATAAAATATAAACATAGACCTGTCAGGTTTAAAAGAGGACAAGGGGTAGCTACCCCTTGTTTCCTTTATAGAAAAATAACGGTTATTTTGTTTCATAATCAGCGGTGTTTAAACCAAGTTGTGTTGCAACGCTTTTCGTTCTATTTAAGAAATAACTTTTTTGTCCATTTGTCATACTTGTAGCAACTCCTGATACACCATTAGGATTTTTTAGGTATGGGGTCAGAAGTGTTTTTATGTCATTAAATCTTTTCTCATAGTCACTATAAACAAAAAGTTTATTTTGTATTGTAATAAAGTCTTTTAAATAGTTTTTATATTTTTCTTTATATTCTGTGATAGCCAAAATTTTATCAATAAGAGGTTGACCATTGTTAGGTAGTCCGTATTCTTTTTTAAGGTTTCTCCACGAAAAAATATTTGCATTTGCTGTGTCAAAAGGTAACCATCCGCCACCAAGACCATGATCATAGTCATAAGGGATAAACTCTGTTTTTTGTTTATTGAAATAAATATAGTAATTGTTGCCCATAGCCCAATAATCGTCTGGCATTCCAACAAGTTGATTAACTGCAATCCAGCGGAGGAATCTATCAACTTCAAAATTAGTTTCTATATATGTTTTAAAATCAGTACCTGTTTTATCATTGATATTATTAACAAAATCTTTCAAGTCGTTAAAATTTGGAGTATCATCATTTGTTGTCAAATCATAACTTGGATGATAATTTGCTTTCCAGTCCTCAATGCCAACAGACCAATCATTAATTGTACCTTTTTCAAGGGTTGCAGGTCCTGCATCTTGCCAAAGACATTTATAGAGATTGCCATCGTTATTATCTTTAGTATATCTTCTTGTAAGAAAAGATTTATTTACTGGTTCTATCAAAGTATAAACACCATAATATTTTTTAACACCAGCAATATTAATTGTCAAAACACCCAAACCACTTTTTGGTGCATAAACACCCGCTCTATTTAAAAGATCATAAGCATACAATTCTCTTACAAGTGAATAATCATCTCTTGCCCATTTCATATTCAAACTTCTCAAATTGCAAAACCTTCTATCTGATCTTGTTTGATATTCCGTAGTTCCTTTTGTTAATGAGAATGTTTCATTAAATTTTATCATAAAATGAGCTACTCTAAAACTTCCTTTTGGTTCTTCAGGAATTACGCGGGTTGTATTACCTCTTGTCCTAAAACCAATCTCTTCAACTTTTTTATCTCCATTTATCCCATGATATACAAAAGTTGCTTTTCTGTAATTACCAGTTCTCATATTAACTCTCATATCACTTATTAATCCATCCCATTCAGATTGAGTAATTTGGATTTCTATTTCGTGGATGTTAGAATGGTTAAAAAGATTATTATAGTCAGTCAAATTGCTAGTAGTATTATCGTCTGTTTGTTGAGAAGGCGTTTTATTATCTAAAACCTTATCGCCTGGTACAACACATGACAAAAAAGATAAAAAAATAAAAATAAACAAATAGAATCTCATAAAAAAACCACCTTTCTTTAAAAATCTAATTTATGTCTCATTTCTAATTCTATGTTACTATCTTTTAAAGAATTATGAAGGAATTCGTAGATATTCATAATTTCATTGTAATCATTGTAAAATATTTCGTATATAATTCTTTTGTAATCCTCTTTTTGGTTTCTTTTTAAACTAAATTCACATTTTCCTATGATATAAAATATTTTAAAAGATATACTTTTTGACTTTAAAATATCTTCTGTCATTTTTTTTGCAACATCAAATGATAATTGAGTTGTTACAACAAGAAAATATTTATTAATAGGTTTAAAGTAAGATTTAATAATAAATATTACTATTGCTATAATAATATAAGCCATAAGCGTAAGAATATAATTTCCTATTCCAAGAAGTAGCCCGATTATTATACTAAATAGAATAAATGTGATTCCTTTTTGATCTGTTAATTCTGATCTAAAACGCACTATACTTAAAATACCAAATATTCCAAAAAAAATTGCAACTTTCCCTCCTTGCATCCTCATTATTACAGTCATAAGAATCGTAAGTACTGGTAGTGTAAGACTTAACGACATATCTCTTGTCGATTTGTCTGTTACCAATAAGTAAATAAAAAGTATCAAAAAACCAAACACAGCAGCTAAAAATATGTTTACAATTGAGCCAATGCTTGCAAATTGACTAATGAGTCCTCTTTCATCCAAAGATATTGCTTCAAGTAATTTTTCTATGTCGTCCATACTGATCCTTTAAAATATTAACTCAATATTCTTAGAGTTTAATCAAAAAATAAATTTAATTCTGTGATATATGTCACATTTTTAATAAATAATTTAGGCTATACAATTATCTAATCGTTTGTAAATACAAAATCCTTTGATTAATTTTGACAAAAGAATATTTTTTGTTATACTGGTAATCCTTAAATTTAATGATTTAAAAGAAATATTAGTTATTTCATCATACGCATTCATAAATATCGTTTTTAGATTTTATATGATATAATTAATAATTTTGCAATAAAAATGTGTATTTAATTTATAATAATGGTTTAAAATAGATAAAATACGATAAAAATAATAATAATTAACAAAAATTATATTAATTATATAATCAATATTATTTTTAAATAATACAAATAGTGTAGAGGGAAAAAATTATGAAAAAAATGATTTTATTATTTATCCTTATTTCAGCTTTTCTATTATATTCAAAAGAAAATAAGGATGATAATCAAAAAAAGTCAGATGATTACAAATTTGAGCTTAAGGCAAAAACTGATGTCGAGTTTAAAATTGTTGATACTGATAATGATCCAAATAAAACTGATATTACAGCCTCAAGGAATACTCCAGAAATAGAACAATTTGTTGAGGCTTTTGTTAAAGTTAAAAAATTTAGCAATGAAAATTTTATTTTTGGACCTTTTGTTAATGCGGATTTTATTATGCGATTTGATTATAATAACATTAGTAAAGATAAAAATTATGAGTTTTTTATCGAAAAGTTTTTCCAAACAGCTTCAATTGGTCTTAAAATTGGTTATAAGATAGATAATACCTCATTATTAGGTTCTTATTTCTTATTTAATATTCCTTTTTCTAATTATCTTCGAGTTCATGATGAAGACGATCATTTTGTAAAACCAACTGATATTCACGAGATGGCTTATTCTACTAATGTATATCTTGGCTCACAGCCTGCTTTTATCTTAAAATTGAAACCTCGTATTGGGATAATAAATTTCGATATGGAAAATTATGGTTTTTTTGCTGCAGAGATTACAAAAACGAGTTACAAAACAAATGGTTATTTTTTTGAGGAAAAAAACATTCTAAATTTTGAAGTTGCTCCTTTCAACCTTATAAATAGAGAAGTTGATGTTTGGTTTGGGATAAATAATAAATTTATAATAAATAATGATTCTTCCAAAACTGATTTATACAATAGGGCATACTTTAATATCGTGTGGAATGGTCTTAAGTTTTTTGAAATTGGATTTAAACCAATTGTGTATAAATACGAAATTAAAATCCCTAATGATAATATTAGTTTAGCTTATGATCAAGAGCAGTATATTAGCATGGAGGCATCGGTTAGATTTAGTAATAAAAATGTTGATTTTAAAATCAGTTACGAGCCAACTCTTTGGGGTATCAAAAAGACTCAAATAAATGATGACAACATTAAATCACATATAATTAAAACAAGTCTTGAGTTTAAATTTTAATTTTGGAGAAAATTTAGTATGCTAAATAAATTTGTTTTTATCATTATATTTATCTCTATTTCTTTTTTATTATTTTCTAACGATGAGGAAGAACTTTTTCCTATAATAAAAGATGGTAAATATGGCTACATAGATCAATCTGGTGAGATAAAAATAAAACCCTTTTATGACGAAGCAAAAGAATTCGAAAATGGTTTTGCAATTGTAACAAGTTATGAATTATCGGTAGCGGATGGCTCTTCTAACTCTGGTTGGAAATACGGTTACATTAATAAAGAAGGAATTCTTGTAATTAATTTAAAATTTGAGCAAGCAGAAAATTTTAAGAATGATATGGCAAGAGTTAAACAAAATGGTAGATGGGGATTTATTGATAAAGATGGTGATACAAAAGTTAATATCATATATCAAGATGCGTGGGACTTTAACGAGGATAGGGCTTTGGTGTGGAATGATGCTAAGTTTGGGTATGTTGATAAAGAAGGAAAAGAAATTATTCCATTAGAATACAATGGTGGTACAAAATTTAGTGAAGGACTTGCAGGCGTTAAAATAAAAAACAAGTGGGGATTTATAGATAAAGATGGAAAAACAATTATTAGACCTCAATTTGATAAGGCATCTGAGTTTAATGAAGGGTTAGCAAGGGTAAAAATTGATCATTTGTGGGGATTTATTGATAAAAAAGGATTTTTAATTATCCAGCCAATATTTGATAAATGCGAAGACTTTAAAAATGGGATAGCAATGGTAGAAATTAATAAAAAATGGGGATTTATTGATAAAAAAGGCAAATTTATAATTAAACCACAGTATAATGAAACAAAAAACTTCAAACAAAATCTTGCAAGGGTCAAAAAGGGGAAAATTTGGGGATTTATTGATAAATCTAACAAAGTCATTATTCCATTCCAGTTTGAAAAAGCAGAAGATTTTAAGGATGGATTTGCTCAGATAAAACTTGATGGTAAATGGGGATTTATTGATAACAAAGGAAATATTGTTATAAAGCCACAATTTGATCAATGCACAAATTTTCATGCTGGCATTGCAAGGGTAAATTTTAAATTTTTGTTTTCTTCTAAAATTGGCTATATAAAAAACGATGGAACTTATATATGGCAACCTTCTAATTAAGGATAGATATGAAAATTTCTGTAATCATTCCAACTTACAACAGAGCAAAAACAATTTTGGAGGCAATAAACAGTGTTTTAAATCAAACAGTATTGCCTTACGAAATTCTTATTTGCGACGACGGCTCAACGGATAACACAAAAGACCTTGTTTTAGGACTTTCTAACCCAATTGTAAAATGGCTCGAATGTGGTAGAAATGGACGACCTGCGATACCAAGAAATATTGGGATAAAAAATGCAACTGGTGATTTTATTGCATTTCTTGATAGTGATGATGTATGGCATCCTGATAAACTCCAAGTTCAAATTGATGCTTTAACAAAAAGTAATTGCCTTGCTGTTTGTGCTAATGCAAAAAGATTTATCCCATCTAAGGGGCTTGAAGGGAATTTATTAAACCTTAATAAGACTACTATTAGTTTTAATGACTTGCTTTTTGCAAATAGCATTATTTGTAGCTCTGTCATTATAGAAAAAAAAGTCTTTGATAAAGTCTACGGTTTCCCAGAAGAACCCAAATTTAAGGCAATAGAAGATTACGCTTTATGGTTAAGAATTTTAACATTAAGTAATTTCGCTTACATTGATGAGCCTCTCCTAAATTACACTGATGATGTTGTAAATAGTATAAGAGGTGTGCAAGCGTTAGACAATCTTTATGAGATAAGACTACTCGTTTTAGAAAACTACATTAACTGGTCTGAAAAAGCCAAAATAAACCTATCATTTTTAAAAAAAGCAAAATTTCATTTTTGGTATTATTCTAAAAATAAACAAAACAAATTAACAATATTTGATAAAATTTGGTTTAAATTAAATAAAAACTTGTAATATAGCCAAATCGTTTCTAAAAGGACAATCGGAATAATATCGCCTCAAAATTAGTTTAAACCAACTATTAACTGGTTTTAGCGATAACTAAGATTAGTAAACCACGAAGGATACGAAGAAAATATAAGAAAAACAGAGTATTTTGATTAAAAACTTCAATAAATTTAAAAAAATTATCTATTTTATTGAAATACTTTCTAATTCTTCGTAAAATTCGTGTTAAAAAAACTAATATCTATCGCTAAAATTCGTTAATAGTTGGTATATTTAGCATTTAAAGTTTGTTAGGTAATATCTATAATATCAATAATCATTTCTTTTAACTGTAAATTGCTTATATTTGCTACAAATTCTTTTAAATACTCAGAATTGAAGTGAATATTTAACGCTTCTTGATTACTGTATTCTTCAACAAAAACAAACTGATTTGAATCAAGAATGTCTTGATATAAGCAATATGAATGACATCCCTTTTCCTCTCTAGTTTTCTTTATCAACCCATTTGCCATGTTTTTAAATTCTAAAATTGAATTTGGCTTAATAAATAACTGAGCAATTACTCTCTTTTTCTGCATCATATCTATCTCCTTAAAATTTAATTAACGCATTATTATCATTTATTATTGATTTCGTATTGTAAAAATGCGTCAAGAAATTATTTTCGATAAAAAAAAATGAAGGAGAGATTTGTGTTTTGCTTTTAAAATCTTTAATAAAATGAGCCTGATCGTAATAACCCCAATTAAGTGCTATGGGCAAATAGTTTACTATTTTATTTATAAGACAAAACTTTGTAACATGCTGAAATCTTGATAATAGTTGAAATTTTTTTGCAGTAATACCCATTTCAGTTAAAAACTTTTTTTCAAATTGCCGAATGCTTAAATTATTGTCATGAGCCAATTCAATAATTTTTTTATCATAAGGTTTTTCGTAAATTTTTCGAATATCTGAAATTTTAAAAAAACTTTCTTTAGAATTAAAATTCAACTGACGTTTTAGAAAATCAGATATAACTATTATTCTTTGTTCATCATTACAACAAGAATAAAATGATTTTTCTAATAAAATATAATCTTTTCCAAAAATCTCATGAGCTGGAATAAACTGGTCGAATAATTCATTGGTTTGCCTATTAATAAAATGCCGTAAAGAATTAAACTTAAATCTAACAGCAATAAAAGTAGTATCCTTTTTGATAGTTAAATCTATATTTTTCTCACGAAGACTTAATAATAGTATTCTATTTTGCAATTCTTTACCTAAATAAAAAGCTCCTGTTAGAATAAAATAAATTTCAGCACCTGTTCCTGGTAATAATTTTATATGAACATCTGAGATTGGTTTATTTGAAATCCAAATACAGTCAATAAAATCATCTAAATTATTATCAAGGAAAATCTTTTTTTTAATCATAGATGTTATTATACCTCAATATTTAGCCATTAAAATATTGCTGGGCTAATCAAATATTTTAATCATATTTCTCCTAAAATTGTTTAAAAAATTGCATCTAAGGGCTTACAAGTAGTTGAAGTTATCTACTTGCCAAAACTATTTTTAGTATATAAAACTTCCTTAAAAATATCAACGATTTTTCAAAAATTTAAAAAAACTGTTAGCAATTTGCTGTTGATTTAGAAATTACTATTTTTGATTAATAGAGAAAATATATATCAAATTTTAATAGCATATTTTGTCCCACTCTTTAAAAGTTCAATATTTTTTTTTATTCAAACAAAATCGCAAAGAATTTAGTGGAGTATAAGAAGTTGCGAGGTGTATTATTTAACTAAAAAAATGCACGGGCGAAGTTTTTAATTTTTCCTTAAAAATATTATATTTTCCTGTAACATTGTATTAGAATATTGTCCTTTAATATTTGTTGGACAATTTTTATCTGGCATTCGCTTATTAATAATATTTCTAAATAACACTTTTTCTACTTTAAATCCTATAATGTGTGCTAGTTCACTTATTATAGTATCTGTTCTTAAAAATACATTTTTTACAGTTCTATTTCCTGTAACTAAAACAAAGTATTTATCATGTTTTAAATAAAAATAAGCATTTTTTAATGTTTCATATAAATCTATATAAAAAGATAAAACATCTTTTGCTCTTAATGAATCTATATTTTTAATAATTTCTAACTGATCTTTTAATGTTGCAGAAAATTCTAATATTTCATTGTTAAAGTTTACATTATTTTTTCCACCAAGTAAATCATTATCTAAAGAATAAATATTAGAATCATTTTTTATCCATTGCCAAGATAATCTTGAGAATTGACCATAAGCAACTGTTGTTTTAGAATCACCATAAGGAGGTGAAGTGAGGATAAAATCAATTGAGTTTTCATCAATATTTTGTTTTTTTCTTGAATCACCATGAATAAGTAATATTTCTGTTTTATTATTTTTAGATTCAATATAAAATTCTTCCATTAAAAGAATGTTTTTATTAAATAATTTTTCAAATTCAAAAAAAACATTCGGTTTAAATGATGGAGATAATTTCAACTTATCTCTATGTAATTTAAATCCACTATGTTTTGTTAATGATACTTTTCTTATTACATCACTTAGAATTAATAAAAAAAAGTTTTGAATATCAATTTGTTCAATTTGTGTTATACATTTCTTTAATATAGACAATTCAATAATAGTTTCTTCTTTAAACCAAAAATTTATGTTATAGAAAGTATCTAAATTATTTAAATCATAATTAGCACTATTATAAAAATTTTTAATTTCCGAAAATGATTGTCTCAATTCAATTGGATTTATTGGCTTTGTTTTTACATCTGCCATAAATACCGCAAATGGATTTAATTCAATTCCGATAGATTTTTTTCTATTTAATAAAAAAGATTCTATGAGAGTAGTGCCAGAACCTGAAAAAATATCTAATACAACGCTATTATTATCCGTAAATACACGAAGAAGTTTTCTTGCTAATTGTGGAATAAATTTTGCAGGATATTGATGAAAACCATGCGAATATATATTAGGATTGTATTGTTTAAAATCCCATTCAGAATACCATTCTAACATATCATTTGTTTGGTAGTAACTAGAATTTTCGTTATATTTAATTTTTTCTTTTACAATGTCTAACATTTCTGCAGATGAATAATTTAACATAGTTTTATTTAAAGCAGCATTCATTTTCAAACTCCAAACTTAGTATATCTCAAATAGCGATATATTGTCAACTATTTTTTTTAAAAATTATTTCATAACCTAAATAATTACATATTTTATTAATATAATCGATATTCAATTTTTTTTTGCCATTTAGCATTTCGTTTAAATAACTTTGTGATATATTCAACTCCTTTGACAATTTATATTGTGAAATTGATTCTTTCTTTAATATCTCATTTAATTCAAATAATAATTTTTCCAAAATATATCCATAATTTTTATTTTATCAAGTAAATTTTATATCTTTCGATATTGATTATAACAAATTTTATCGGAGATGGAAATGAATACAGAAGAAATAATTAATAAATTTATCGAAGATTTTTTAAAAATAAAAAATGAAGGATTTATTGAAAGTCATAGAAGTCATAATACAGGAATAGGGAAAACTTTTGAAGATTTAATTGGAGTTGCTGAGAATAATAGTCAAATGAATGATTATATGAATCTAATAGAAATAAAATCGCAAAGGAAAAAAGCTGAAAGTTATATAACTCTATTTACAAAATCACCAACAAATCCTGTAAATGCAAATAAAATTCTTAAAGAATCTTATGGATATCCAGACTCTAAATTTCCTTCCGTTAAAATATTACATACTTCTATTTTTTATAATGAATATAATAATTGCAAAGGAAAATACGGATTTAAACTAGAACTTGAAAATGATAAATTAGTTTTACTTATCAAAGATTTAAATGATTTAAAAATAGTATCTAATGAAATTCACTGGAATTTTAAGACTTTACAAGAAATTGTAAATACAAAATGCTCAATAATTGCTTTTATTAGCGCAGACACTAAAAAGAGTGGAGACAAAGAATTTTTTCATTTTACAAAATGTAATTTGCTTTTTAACTTTACTTTTGATAAATTTTTAAAAGCAATAAAAAATAATGATATTATGTTTAATATTAGAATTGGTTCATACAAAACTGGAGATAAGATTGGATTTCCACACGATCATGGTAGCGGATTTAGAATTCATAAAACTAATTTGAACAAATATTTTGACATAAAAGAAATATTTTAAAATATATCTAACGAACTCTAAATGATAAATAAATTTTATTAAAAAATATCAATTTGAAAATCATAATTTCGCTGTTTTAATTAATTCTTAGCACAATATTCTTCTTATTGCCTTTTTAGGAATGATTGGGTATATATAAAAAACTATATTTAATGATAAATATTTACAATAAGAAAAATTTAAATTATACTATCTAAATATTTCTATCTTTAAGGATGATATATGATTAAATCTAAGAGTATTAAAAGAAAAATTTTATTTTCATTATCCATTATTTTATTATTAACATTTAGTTATATAACTATTAATTCAACTATTTTATTAGTTGAGAATGGTAAAAAAGAAATAAAAAATTATAGAGACTCAAAAATGTCTTTTTATAAAGACAAATTAAAATCTATGATAGATATAGCTTATGAAATTTTAAAAACTAATAAAAGTGATGCAGAGATTTTTGATGCTATACGATTATTAAGATATGACAATGGCACTGGTTATTTTTGGATTAATGACGACAGAGAACCATATCCTGTGATGTTAATGCACCCCATAACACCTGTTCTTGAGAATAATATAATGAATGATCCAAAATATGATAATATTGCTTTTGGTGGAAAAGAAAATTTATTTACCTCGTTTGTAAAAATTGCAAAACAATCTAATGAAGGTTACATAGACTATATTTGGACTAAACCGAATGAAAAAGAATCAAAACCTAAACTAAGTTATATAAAATATCTTAAAGAAAAAAAATGGATTATAGGAACTGGTTTTTATATTGATGACATAGAAATTGAAATAAAAAAAATTGAGGCTGATATTAATATAAAAATAAAAAATGATGTAATTAAAAATATTTTATCTTTTATTTTAATATTTAGTGCTGTTTTTATAATTATTTATTTAACAATTGATCCTATGACAAAGTCTGTGCATAACTTAACTAATACTATTATGTCAGCTTCGTTAAACGACCTTACAGTTAGATTCCCAATGAAAAAAATAAGTTGTTCAAAAATAAAAAACTGTGGTAATGAAACTTGTCAAGAATATGACAGAGACGAAGTTAAATGTTTTATTGATGTAGGAAGCTATGCTCCAGATTTTGGAGAAGAGATAAAATGTAAATCTATTCTTGAAGGGGCAATTAAAGACTGTTCTCATTGTAAAGTGTATAAAAAATTATGCGATAATGAGATCAATCAAATGGGTGCATTATTTAATAAATTTATAGAAAAAATTCAACAAATAGTAAATCAAATAAATCTTACATCAAGTACTATTCTACATGGAGCAAAAGAAATTACAAAATCTTCCATAAATCTATCAGAACAATCAAAAGATATGTTGAATTCTTTACAAAATATAGCTTCAACAATTGATACTATGGCAAATAACATAAAACAAAATACAGATAATTCGATAGAATGTGAAAAAACATCTCTTGTTTCTTCTAATAGTATAAAACAAGGTGGGGATGCTGTTAAAGAAACTGTGGATTCTATAAATAAGATACCAGAAATTATAAAAGCAATCACAGAGATAGCAAATGTGACGAATATGCTTTCAATAAATGCCTCGATTGAAGCTGCAAGGGCTGGAGAACATGGAGAAGGGTTTAGTGTTGTTGCAACAGAAGTAAAAAAATTATCAGAACGAAGTATAAAATCTGCTTTAGAAATACAAAAGTTTGCTCGTTCCAGTGTTGAAATTGCTAATAAGGCTACAAATTTAATTTCTGCTGTAATACCAGAAATTGTTAAGACTTCAAATATTGTTCAACAAATAGCCCATTCTTCAAAAGAACAAGAACAATTTATCAATAATTTAGTATTTGTTTCTAAAAAAGAAGAAGATTTAGCACATACAGTCAGTGCAAACTCAGAAGAGCTAACAGCAGTAGCAGAAGAAATGGAAGGACTTGCTAAAGATTTATTTAAAATAGTTAGCGAGTTTAAGTTAGATTAGAATAAAAAATTAAAATTAGGATAATTAAATGGATATTAAAAAAATATTAGATTTTGAGGTGTCAATAAAAAAACGATTGTTATTATTAGTTTTATTTATTGGAGTTTTAACTACAACAGATCTAATTGTTAAAGAAATTGTTTGTAGAAATATAAAAAATAACAAAGAAATTACTGTCATAAAAAATTTTTGGTATTTTGGTTATGTAGAAAATGATGACATTGGTCTTTCTGCTCTCAGAGGGGTCACTCAAGGCTTGGATAAGAATGTAAAGCGAATAATAATGATTTGTCTACAATCTTTTGGATGTATAGTTGCTTTAATTTTTTATTATTATTTAAAAAAAATAAAATATTTTATTCCTCTTATACTTATAATATGTGGTGGGCTTGGTAATTTAATTGATAGAATAATTAGAGGTTATGTCGTTGATTATATAATGTGGTTTTTTAATTTTATACCATTAAGATTTTTCAATCCGTTTCCAATTTTTAACTTAGCAGATGTTTATGCTTTTATAGGTGGATTTTTACTATTTATGATGTTGCTAATATTCCATAAAGAAGTAAAAGATAATAAATTTTAGCAAACTCAAATTACAATCTTGACAAAATTTATACAATGATATAGATGTTATTTAGCCATTGATATAATTTAAGGAGATATTATGAATAAGAAAGTAACAATTGACGGTAAAATAATAGGTGAAAAACATTCTCCTTATATAATTGCCGAAATTGGGCTTAATCACAACAACGATATTGATCTAACGAAAAATAGTATTTTAGCAGCAAAAAAAAGTGGTGCATCGGCTGTTAAATTTCAAACTTACATAACAGAAAAACTTTTAAATGTTGATTCTCCTGCATTTCAACTATTTAAAAATCTTGAGTTATCAAAAGAACAATTTAAAATTATTTCAGATTATTGTAAAGATATAGAAATTACATTCTTTTCTACTCCATTTTGTTTTGAATCAGTAGATTTATTGCAAGAATTAGATGTTCCTTGTTTTAAAATTGCATCTATGGACTTAAATTACTACGATTTAATCCATTATATAGCAAAAACAGGCAAACCAATAATTCTTTCTACTGGAATGGGAACTATTAGCGAAATAGATAAAGCTGTAAGTGTAATTAGAAAAACTGGAAATGAAGACATAATAATCCTACATTGTATTTCAAAATATCCTCCTTTGTATTCTGAAATGAATATGCAAATGATAACAAAATTAATATCGATGTATCCTGATTATCCAATAGGATTTTCTGATCATTCAAAAGATTCTACAATGACTTTGGTTGCAAGGGTTTTAGGTGCATCAGTTTTTGAGAAACATTTTACTTTAAATAAAAACTTGCCAGGTCCAGACCACCAAATTTCTTGTGAACCAGATGATTTTATAGAATTAAAAGAAAAACTTCAAAATGTTGATGATAGTTTAAACCCTTCTACAAAGGATAGGTTGGATGCAGGTATTGCAATACATGCAAGAAGAAGCTTGTATGCCTCAAAAGATTTAAAAAAAGGTCAAAAATTAAATAAAGATGATATTGCGATAGTTAGACCAGGTGGCGGTGTTGCTCCAGAATATTTACCTCTTTTTCTTGAAAGAGAACTTATAAAAGATGTAAAAAAATGCGAAAAAATAGATTTGAGTTGTTTTTAAAATACGGAAAATAAATTTTTTTTATGCCTAACAAATTCTAAATGGTAAATAAATTTTATTAAGAAATAGTAATTTAAAAGTCAAAATTTACCACGAATGATACGAAGAATTATAGATTATTGCGATAAAAAGATGATTTTTTTAAATTTATTGGGATTTTTAATAAGAATTCTTCTTTTTATTGCATTTTCTTCATGTTTGAACTAATTTTAGTTGGTATAAATAACCATCTACAATATCTTTTTTGCTCCCATAGCGTTTTCAAATTTTGATAGAAGCGTTGATATTTTTACCCTAATTCTTTTGTATTTTGGGTCGAGTAATTTATCTTTTAAGAAGTTATATTTATTTTTTGCAAGTTTTAGTTCTTCATTTATTTCGATTAATAACAATTTATCAAATTCTGGGTCAACTTCATCTGATTCTTCGATTTTATGAAGATAATTATCAATTACTGTTACCAAATGTGAGTTATTTTTAGTTTTATTCTTTATTATTAATTTTTTCCATAATTCGAGTTTTTTTATTTTTTCATAAGGAGAGGAGAGGTTGTCAATTTCATTTCTAATTTTTATTATCAGTGCTTTAATTTCTGGCTTACTTTCTGCTTCTTTATGATAAATATGAGAAAGGTCTCCACCCATTACTGTTATTTCTTTGCCTCTTATTATCCTAATTCCTTTTTCTGAATCTTCTACTTGTTTATCCATGAATAAATCAATTTTATTTTGTTCTTCTGTGAGAATATAGTCAACAAAACCATCATCATTTTGATTTTGACTCTCATCTGTTATTTTTAACTTTATGTTTATTTCTTTTAGCTTTCTTAAAATTATATTTAGTGATTTTGGTTCATCTTTAAATATTTCTTTAAAATCAGGAAGTAGGGACTCGATAATTTGTTTTTGAGTTTCTAATGATAGAGTATTTAACTGGGTAAAAATAGACTCAAAATCATTTTTAACTAATATCGCTTCCATTTTTTTTATATAACTAAAAGATGATTTATAATTATCATCATTTGACATTTTTTTTAATAATATAAGTTTTTCTGTAATCGTATTACATTTTGACAATTCAAGTTTTACTCTTTCAAAAATACTAATATTTTGAGTTTTAAGTTTAACAATATTATCTTTTATGATAGAAAGTTTTTTTACCATAAAATAAGATTCTCCTCTTGTAAGAGTAAACCTTATTACTAAATCGTCCAAAAAATTTAAGCAAGCATCAAAACCAAGTTGTCTTTCTATTTGTTTTATTTTTAAAATAATATTATTTAAAAGACTGCCACCTTCAAGGTTAAATAGAATTTCTTTTATTTCGTTGTAGAATACAGCAAATTTAGGATTTAAAGATAATTTTGTAATTAGTAAGAATTTTTTATCATCAGGTAAATATTTTAACCTTTCCTTAATTTTTTCTATATTATTTGTAAGAGCGAATTCTTTTTCTATTTCAAATAACAATTCATCATCGCTTAATACTCTTATATTGCCTATTTTTCTATATAATTTTATCCAATAATTTAATATTTCATTAAATATCTGTTTGTTTTTTTCATTTTTTAATTGTTTTCCCAAAAATCTATCTATACTTTCTAAAGTTCGTATTTTTTCTTCAAAATTTTTCTTTTTTATGTCTTGAATGATTTTTCCGAGTAAGTTGCTTTCTAAAGTTTTTTCTTTATTAATTGCAATGTAATGTTTAATAAAATCTTCGAGCAATTCAAAATTTATTTCTCTAATTAATTTTTGGGATATAGTTTTATCATTTTTCAAATCATTCAAATTTGTAATCAAAACCTTAATATTTATCTCTTCTTTATCAAGTTCTTTTGTTATAAAATAGAAATGATTTGTTTTAGTGAAATCTTTATCCCTTGCCATAATTAAATTTACTACTTTTTTTATAAGCATTTTTAGAATTATTTCTCTTCTTATGATTTTATTCATCCCAAAAAGAGCCTCTTCTTGTAAATCTCTAAAATGTTTTTTTATGTGACTCATAGCAGTAATATCTTTGGAAATATTATTTATTTCAATATTTAAGTCCTGCATATCAGAGCCTTTAAATTTTGCATATCTATCTGATAATGTCAAAAATTCGTCGTTTTTCAGGTTTTCGTACTCAAAATCTCTAATATACTTTACAAAAGTTGTTTTTCCTTCCAAAGTTTGTATTGTATTAAAAATATTTATAAGAAGTTTATCTATCTCATTTAAGTCTTTTTTTGGAATTCTTTTGTTTAAATTTTCGAGATTATAATCTTGTTCAATACCCATCGACTCTAAAGGTGGTAAATCAGAATTTTTTGCAATTTCAGGTTGAATTTGATCTATTTGCAAAGTTTTATTTTCTTCAAAGAAATTTGTTTCAAGTTCTGGTAACTCAAGAGCTATTTCATTAAAATTATTTTTAAATTTTATCAAATTTTCGTCATAAGTAAACGAATCTTTTAAATGGTTTAAAATTATCTCGTTTGTGCCTATTTTTTGCTTATTTGCCTCTAAAACATCCTTAACTGACTTAGAACTAAAACTATTATTTTTAATTAAAGTTATAATACTTTCAGATTCTAAAAGTTTTTCAAACAAATCTTTGTGTTTTTTTATTTTTTTTATTGCTTCGTTTAATGATTTTTCGACAAGATATTGTTTATCAAGTAATTTTAAAATATTCAATACAAAACAAATTTTATCTTTATCACCATTAACATTTTTAAATTCTTGAATTATAAATTTAAAAGATTTTTTTTCTTTTTTTGGATTGAGATTTATTATGATCTGAAATATATTTTTTTCTGATTTATTTTTTATATGTTTTAAAATTTTATTGTAATTAAATTTGGGTGGAATATCATTTACAATATTAATTTTTTTTAAACAATCTTTTTCTTCAACAAATCTTAGTGCAATATCTTGCTCTAAATTGAATTTTGCCATCACTTCTCCACTAAATTAAATTAACCTTAATTCACTTTTTTAAAATCTAAACCCAATATATAACACAGATTTTTTAGATTGTCACGGATTGGCACAAATTAAATCGTGTAAATATAAATAATAACTGTATTTAATTTATAGTCTATGATTTTTGACAAATCAAAAACTTTTTAATTTATTATTTAGCCACAAAATTATAATAGAGACCTGTCAGGTTTTTAAAACCTGACAGGTCTTTTGGTTAAAAATTTCTATTTATTCAAATTTTAATATTACTGACTGATAAGGCATTAGTTTTTCAACAGTTAGTTTATCACCAGCAATATTGAATGTTCCATTTCCAAAAAGAGTCTTTATAGTTGTTTTTGTGCCAGAAAGTATAGTTCCAGTCAACTCAATGTCAAATTTACCTTCATTCTTTGAAAAATTGTGAATTACAACTGTTTTCTCACCTTTATATTCTCTTAGGTATGCAACAAAAACCATATCGGTTGAGTTTATTTTTAATGCTTGAAAGCTTCCTAAAGATAATGATTTATTTGCAACTCTTGTTTTTATCAAGTTTCTATAATAATTTAAAATTGAATTTGGATCAGTGTCAAATTTTTTAACATTATAGTCTTTATAGTTTGCGTTTGCCATATTCCATGAATATTTTCCAGTTGTAAAACCAGACCTTTCATTACTGTCATCCCATTGCATTAAACATCTAAGCCATTTGTCATTTCTTGGTTTTGTGAATGTGTCCATTCCAACTTCTTCACCATAATAAACAAATGGAATACCTGGCATAGTTAAATATAACGCAGCAGCAAGTTTACATTTTTCTATATCACCACCAAGTTGTTGAAAAGGTCTGTCGCCAACAAATAAGTCGTGGTTAGAAAGAAGAGTTCCCCACCATGTACCTTCTTTTGAGTCTTTAACTTGTTTTAAAACTTCATCTTCGATAAGATTTAAACCATTATTTGTATAAGGAGATGAAAATTTTACATATCTAAGAATACTTGAATTAAATTTAAAATTAAACACAGAGTGAAAAATATCTTTGCCATTTCCAAAGTATAAACTGAAATCAGATGCAGCTTCACCTACTAAAAATATATCTTTTCCTGTATAATTATCATCGACAAATTTTCTTAATTGTTTTAAAACTTCAAAGTTTTCTGGTTGATGATCACAAAGGTTAGGCGCATTTTCAACAAGATTGCCAATAGCATCAAATCTAAATCCATCAACTCCCAAATCAAGCCAAAACTTTATCACTTTTTTCATATATTCTACAACTTCTTTATTTCTAAAATTTAAGTCTGGTTTTGTTTTAGTCCTAAAAGCAGAATAATAGTATCCATTTATATCTTCTTTTGATGATTGATACCAATCGCCTTTCCATTTTTCGTCTTTTGGTGGCATTTGATCTCTCCATACATACCAATTTCTGTATTTTGAAGAAGGACTACTTGCTGCATCAATGAAGAATGGATGTTTGTCTGATGTGTGATTTATAGTAAAATCGAGTATGATTTTTATGTTCTTTTCTTTACAAGCTTTAATTATATCTTTAAAATCATCCATTGTTCCATAGAGTGGATTTACATCCATAAAATCAGAAGGTTCGTATTCTGGAGCATCTTTTGGAGTATTCCAAATTGGCATAAACCAGATTGCTGTAACTCCTAAACTTTTTATATAATCGAGTTTTTCTAAAACACCTTTAAAATCACCATATTTATCCTCGTTCGTGTCTTTAAACGACTTTACAAATAATTCATAAACAACTCCAGTAGAATACCATTTATCTTCTTTTGAAGAAGGTATTTGTATTACTTCATTTGCAAATAAAAAAAACATATTAAAAGAAAGCAGAAATAGAAGAATAAAAACTTTTCGCATAAAAAAACTCCTAAAAATTAATATTACTATTAGTGATTTTACAATATTTTTCCATTAAAATAAATGTTTTTTTTAATTATTTTATTTTTTTATGCAATATCTAAGTTTTTTGAGAAAATATCGTTTCCATAAATATCAATTGCAACAATTACAGGAAAATCTTTAACTACAAGTTCTGTAATTGCTTCTGCCCCAAGTTCTTCAAACATAATTACACGAGATGAAACAACGCATTCTGCAAGGTAAGCTGATGCACCACCGATTGTAATTAAATAAGGGGCTTTATATTTTTTTATGAGGTCTTTGGTAAAATCTTCTCTTTCACCTTTACCCAAAGTTGCAGCAATACCAATTTTTAATGTAAGTTCTAAAAAAGAATCAATTCTATAACTGGAAGTTGGTCCACAGCTTCCTATTTGATAACCAGGACGGGTTGGGGTTGGTCCCATGTAATAAATTATACTATTTTTTAAAAATTCAGGAATTTTTTCGTTTTTATCAAACATTTCTTTTAATTTTTTGTGAGCGGCATCTCTTGCAGAATATAATTTACCAGTTAAAAGTAAATAAGTTCCTGCTTTTGATTCTCTTAACTTGTTCAAATCTTTTTCTAAATTAATAATTGATGCCATAATTTATTACTTCCTTAGAATATAATTTACCAATAATTAAAATCTTTTCAAATTTTTTTTGAATTTAACAGAATATATCCTAAAATTTAAATTTTGTCAAAAATTTAGATTTTTTTTTGTTGTCAAAAATATTTTTGTAAAACAAATAATAAATTTATTATCATTCCAATAAAACGATAAAAAATTTATTGACAATTTAAAAATAAAATAATATATTATTTTTCTGTTATTATCTAAGGAGATTGAGAAGATGAAAAAATATGATGTTTACAATGTAACACCAAAAGATGTAAAGAAAAAATGGTGCATAATCGACGCTAACGGAAAACCACTTGGTAAAGTTGCAGCAAAAGCTGCTTATATACTCAGAGGTAAACATAAAGCTATATACACTCCATATCTTGATACTGGAGATAATGTTGTTATTATTAATGCAGCAAAAGCTCTTATGACAGGTAACAAATTTAAAGACAAAATTTACTATAATTATTCGGGTCATCCAGGTGGAATGAAATCTATCACTTACGAAAAACTTGTTGCTAAAAAACCAACAGACCCATTAGAAATTGCTATTAAAGGAATGTTACCAAAAGGTCCTCTTGGAAGAGATCTTTTTAGAAATTTAAGAGTTTATGAAGGTGAAAATTACGATGCTTTACCTCAAAAGCCAGAAGTAATTGAGAAATTATAATAGGGAGTTGTAGATGTCAAAAACGATTAAAGTAGCCAATTCAATTTTTGCTACAGGTAGAAGAAAAAAAGCAGTTGCAAGAGTTAAAGTTGTTAAAGGAAAAGGAAATATTATTGTCAATAATAAAAAACTTGATGATTATTTTCCTGCTGGAAATTATACAATGATTGTTAGACAGCCTTTAGAAGCTGTTAACTTTAAAAATGACTATGATATTGTTATAAATGTTTATGGTGGTGGTTTATCAGGACAAGCTGGGGCTATAAGACATAGTATCGCAAGAGCCTTAGATTTTATTGATGAAAAAAATCATAAGCCATTAAAGGCTAATTCTTTCTTAACAAGAGACCCAAGAATGGTTGAAAGAAAAAAATACGGTCACAAAAAAGCAAGAAAAAGATTCCAATTCTCAAAAAGATAATTTGTATTTTTTACAATTACAATTGTTTAATTGGCATCTGTCAACCTTAAAATGTTTTAAATCATCTTATCTATATATAAAAGCGACATTTATAAATGTCGCTTTTATGATTGTTAAAACAAGGTCTATTATTTAAAATTTGAAATTAATGCTTTTTTATGGAAAAATTAGATAACATTATTGAAAAGGTAAATCATTTTCTCAAAAAAGAATATTTACCTATAATATCAAATACCCATACAGATTTAGATAGTCTATATAGAGAAGCCTTAAAATTTATATGGGTAGCTAAATCTATTTCTAAAAGAGAAGATTTCATAAATAACTTAAATGGTATTCTTATGCCTTATATAGGTGCGAATAAACTCTTTTCTATATTTGAAATTTATTCTTTAGAACTTGATTCTCAATACCCGCCAGAAATAAATATTGTTGAGTTATATGACTTATGCCTAAAAGAATACGATATTTTTACGAAATATTTTATAGATACAGAAAATATTTCTTTAGAAAAATTAAATAAAATCGTAAGATATTTGATTTTTATAGTAAAAAAAGATAAAAATTTTATAATAAGTCATATTGCTTCAGGCTCAGAAAATTATAATTATCAAACTTATCATTGTGTAAATTCAACTATACTTGCAATAATTGGTGGTATTACCGAAAAATTTGATGATCTGCAATTATATGATTTGGGACTTGCTGGGCTTTTACATGATATTGGGATGGTTAAGATTCCACAAGAAATAGTAAACAAAGATGAAAAACTAACAGATGACGAATATGATATAATAAAAACACATCCTGTGATAGCGTATAAGTTAATTAGTGCAAAAAATATAGTTAGCAGTAATGTTTTAGCAGGAGTTATTCAACATCATGAGAGATTTGATGGTAATGGTTATCCAAAGAGATTAAAAGGTGAGGAAATTCACGTTTTTGCCAAAATTCTCGCTGTTGCTGACTCATTTGAGGCTCAAACTTCTTTTCGCAATTATAGAAAAAGTAAAACTGGCTATATGGCAATGAAAGAAGTTTTATCAAGTTATGATGGTAAGTTTGATTCTAATATACTTACGACTTTCTTAATGTCATTTTCTATTTATCCACCAGGTACAATCGTTCAGTTAAACAACAATTCTATTGGGGTCGTGCTTTCTGTGAATCCTAGCGTTCCACTTAGACCAAGTATAAAACTTATAATTGATGAATTTGGTGACAAAGTCAATCAAGAAGTAATCAAAAATCTCAAAGAAGAAACAAATCTTTTTATAGCAAGTGTCATAAATAAAGACGAATATAAAAGAAAATAAATAAGGTAGAATTCTAATTTATGTTTTTATTCACTTCAAATACATCAAAATTGTAAAAGATATATAGTTTTGATTTGCAAATAAAGTTTATTTTGATCTTGATTCTTAGATAATCATTTGAGAATGTGGGATATTTTTTTTGCTCAGGATAATTAAAGGTAGAGATTATAATCAAGGTTCAAAAAATTACACCCAAATAACGCTAGTTAATCGTATATTTTTTGACAAATTCAAAAAATTCTGATATATTTTATTCTATACAAAAAATCTATCAAGCTAATTATAAAATATTCGATATAATAAAATATATTGAATACTTTATACTTTCTAAAGGGGGATAAATTGCGTAGAGAATTAGTTCCAGCAGGAGCAGAATCCCTTTCTTACGAAATAAGAGAAATTGTTGTTGTTGCAAACGAATTAAAAAAAATGGGTTTGGAATTAGTCCCAGAAAACATCGGCGATCCAACTGCAAAAGGTGAAAAAATTGTAGAATGGATCAAAGACGAAATAAAAAAACTTGTTGACAATGACAATACATGGGGATACTGTGATACTCAAGGTGTTTTAAAAACTCGTGAATTTGTTGCAGAGCAGACTAATAAAGAAGGTGGGATACAAATTTCACCTAATGATGTGTATTTCTTTAATGGTCTTGGCGATGCAGTTGCAAAAATTTTTGGCTTTTTGAAAAGAGAAGCAAGAGTAATAGGTCCAACCCCAGCCTATTCAACACATTCATCAGCAGAAGCCGCCCACTCTGGTTACGAACATTTAACTTATACTCTTAATCCAGATAAAGACTGGGAGCCAGATGTAGATGAAATTTACAATAAAGCAAAATATAATGACTCAATAGCTGGTATTTTATTGATAAATCCAGGTAATCCAACAGGTGCTGTTATAAAAAGAGAAACTCTCAAACGAATTTGTGAAATTGCAGAAGAATTGAATCTTTTTGTAGTTTGCGACGAAATGTACTCAGAAATCGTCTATTCTAATGCTGAGAGGGTAAAACTTTCAACTGTTATAGGTAATGCTTGTGGAATGAGTTTAAATGGCATAAGTAAACAAATTCCTTGGCCTGGGTCTCGATGTGGTTGGATTGAAGTTTATAATAAAAATAAAGACAAAGAGTTTGAAAAATATATTGAAACAATATTGAAAGCAAAAAGACTTGAAGTTTGTTCTACGACTTTGCCTCAGATGGCAATACCTTTAGTTTTAGGTAACCCAATGTACAAAGAACACTTAAAAATGCGTAGTGATAAATTTGAGAAAAGAGCAAAAGAGGCATCATTAATTTTTAATGGCCATAAGGGCATAAGACTTATTGAGCCAAAAGGTGCTTTTTATATGGCTGTTTTGTTTGACGAAAAACTTTTAAATCCAACACAAACGTTGCCAATAGCAAACGAACAAATAAAAAAACGAGTGGAAGAACTTTGTAGTCAAAAACATTTTGAGAATGATAAGAGATTTGTTTATTATTTACTTGGAAGCACTGGTATTATTACTGTGCCAATGACTGGTTTTTATTCTAAACTCAAAGGGATTAGGCTCACTCTCCTTGAAGAGAATGATGAAAAACGTCAGTGGATTTTTACTACTATTAGAGACAAGATGCTTGAGTATATAAAGTAGAAATTCTAAGATATTCTTAAATGGATGCCTAAAAAGTCTATGATTTTTTAGGCATTTTCAAAAATTGTTTTTTTAAATTATAATTAACCTATTTTTTGCTTTTTAATAAATTCTATAGATTTTTTTATATCTTCAACATAAGCGATATTTATTCCAAGTTTAAAAGTATTGTTGACCCAAATCTTTGTTGATAATCGAGATAATACACATTTTGGATATATTACTAAAAGGTCTTTTATATCAACATCAAATACTTGTTTAAGCCAAATTTCATCAAGCCATTTTTGGTTTTCATTAGAAATTGCTCCAAGTTTTTCTGGCTCTGCTATTACAGAAACTAAATTGTTTTTTCTAATTATTTCAAGCATTTTAGTAAAACCTTTTCTAAATTGTTCTGTACTTACAGACTTTTTCCATTGTTGATATAAAAAAGATAATTCTCTATCTACATAAATATCAAGATATTCAGTACTTAAATAAATTTCCATATAAAAAAGACTCCATTTAAAGAATGTTGTTGTTTTCAGTTATTGATATATGATTAATAATCTCTATGATTGTTATTATAACTTTCATAATATATAATAAATTCTAAAATATTTCAATAGTTTTATAAGAAAATAATCCTATATTCTTACATAAAGATTATTTGTTTTTACTTCAAGTAATTTTTTTAAAAAAATTAAAAAAATTAAAAATTTAAAAAACCTATTGATTTATAAATAATTATGAATTAGAATATGATCAATATTAATATAATATATTTTTTTATGGAGGAAGAAATGATTACTCTTGCAGGTTATAAAATAAACGAAGAAATCTATAATGGTTCACAAACTCTAATCTATAAAGCTATTAGAGAATCTGATAATAAACCAGTTGTGGTAAAAGTACTAAAGAATGAGTATCCAACACCAGAAGAATTAAAACAATTCAAATACGAATACGATATTGCAAAGATATTGGATATGGAAGGAACTATTAAAAATTATGATTTAATTAAATACAAAAACACACAAGTCATTGTAATGGAAGATTTTGGTGGACAATCAATCGATAAAATAATTGCATCCAAAAAAATGAATCTTAAATCATTTTTAGTTATAGCAATTAAAATGGCAACTATTATTGGCGAAATCCATAAAAAACATATAATTCACAAGGATATTAAACCTCACAACGTTCTTTTAAATCCAGAATCAAGCGAAGTAAAATTAATAGACTTTAGTATTTCAACACAGCTTACAAAAGAAAGCCAAAAAATGATAAGTCCAGAAGGACTCGAAGGTACACTCTATTATATTTCGCCAGAACAAACAGGTAGAATGAATAGAAGTATTGATTATAGAACAGATTTTTATTCACTTGGTGTGACATTCTACGAAATTTTGACAGGGGAACTTCCTTTTAAATCAGATGATCCAATGGAATTAGTTCATAGCCATATTGCAAAAGTTCAAACTCCTCCAGATGAAATAAATAAAGAAATACCAAAACCAGTATCAAAAATTATAATGAAACTTATGGCAAAAACAGCAGAAGAAAGGTATCAAAGTGCTTATGGATTAAGACTTGACCTCGAAAAATGCTATAAAATGTTAACAACTACTGGTACAATAGAAGATTTTACAATAGCAGAACAAGATATATCAGACACTTTACATATTCCAGAAAAACTTTACGGAAGAGAAACTGAAATAAAACATCTTCTAGAAACTTTTGACACAGTTGCTAGTGGTGGTAAAGAAATTATCATGTTTACAGGTGGCTCTGGTATTGGTAAATCTGCTTTAATTAACGAAATTCAAAAGCCAATTGTAGAAAAAAGAGGATATTTCATAAATGGTAAATACGACCAATTCAAAAAGAATATTCCATATACTGGTTTTATCCAAGCATTCCAAGGGCTCGTTAAACAACTTATTACAGAGTCAGAAGAAAAAAGTGCTAAATGGAAAGAATCTATTTTAAATGCAGTTGGTAATAATGGACAAGTATTAGTAGACGTTATCCCAGAACTTGAACTTATTATTGGCAAACAGTCAGATGTTCAACCATTGCCACCAGCAGAATCACAAAATAGATTTAATATGGTATTCCAAAATTTCATTAAAATTTTTGCGGCTAAAGAGCATCCACTTGTATTATTTTTGGATGATTTACAATGGGCAGATGGTGCGAGTGTTAAATTATTTGATGTAATGTTGTCTGATCCAGAGTTAAATCATTTACTCTTTTTAGGTGCATATAGAGATAATGAAGTAGATGCCGCACATCCATTATCTGTGGTATTTGATAAAATGAAAAAAGACGGTTATGAATGGGAAACTGTTAATGTTACACCATTATCAATAGATAGTCTCACTACTTTACTTTCAGAATCCTTATATACAGATAAATCTAAACTTAAAGACCTTACAAATATTGTTAATTCAAAAACTGGTGGTAATCCATTTTTTATCCAAGAATTTTTAAAATCTTTATATGAAGATAAATTTATAGAGTTTAATAATGGCTGGAAGTGGGATATAACAAAGATACAAGGAGCTAAAATTACTGGTAACGTTGTAGAACTCATGGCAGGTAAAATCAAAAAATTACCAGAAAAAACATTCAATGTTATTAAAATCGCAACTTGTATGGGAGTTAAATTTTACCTTGACTCATTGGCTCATATATATGGCAAGAGTGAAGATGATACACTTAAAGACTTACAAGAAGCATTTGTTGAAGGATTTATCATAAAAGTAGATGATGATGCAAAATTTGTACACGACAGAGTTAGAGAAGCTGCATATTCTCTTATCCCAGAAAAAGAACAAAAAGAATTACATTATAAAATAGGTAAAACTATCCTTGATAGACCAGAAGAAGAAAAACATGAAGGAAGATTATTTAGCATAGTAAGCCAATTAAACCTTGCTAAAGAATTACTCAATGAAGAAGAAAAAACAAAACTTGTTGAATTAAACTTGCAAGCTGGTTTAAAGGCTAAATCATCAGCTGCGTTTGAAGCTGCATTGGGATTCTTTAAAAATGGTATGGAATTGTTAACTGAAAATAACTGGGAAAAGAATTATAAACTCACACTTGATATTTATACAGAAAGAGCCGAATCTGAGTACTTGAATGGCAATTTTGATATTGCAGAAAAATTGTTTAATGACATATTGTTAAAAGCAATAAAAATTTTTGATAAAATAAAGATTTATGAATTAAAATTAGCTGCTTATACAACTCAAATGAAATTAAATGAAGCTATTGATATTGCGATAGAAGCATTAAAACAATTAAAAATTAATATTCCAAACAAAGCAAATATGCTAGCTGTAATGCCAGAATTAATAAAAACAAATATGATGCTTGGCTCTAAAAAAATAGAAGATTTAATAAATTTGCCAAAAATGACAAATGAAGAATTAATTGCCGCTTTGAGAGTTCTTGCCACTGTTCATCCAGGAGCTTATTTTTCTAAACCAGAAGTATCTATAATAATGATTTTGAAAATTGTACAATTATCATTAAAAAATGGGATTTGTGATTTTTCTGCTTATGGTTTTGTTTTCTTTGGAATAATTTTATCTGCAGCACTTGGAGATTTTGATAAAGGATATAAATTCGGTGAACTTGCCTTAAAAGTTATGGAAGGATGCAATGATAAAAAATTAAAAGGCACAATCTACCACCATTTTCATTTTGGTCTTTCTCATACCAAAAAACATGAAAAAGAAGGTTTAAAATTTAATGAAGAAGGATATGAATATTCGGTTGCAGGTGGTGATTTAATATATATGTCTTATAACCAACTTTGGCCAGTTGTATATCCAGGCATTATATTAGGAGAAAATTTAAACATAAGCCTTGAAAGATTTGAAAAACGCAAAGGTTTATTGGAAAAAATGAAGCAATTTATAACAGAGCAATATATAAAATGTTCTATTCAAGCACAGTACAATCTTAATGGTAAATCTGATGACAAATTAAAACTAAAAAGTACTCTATTTGATGAAGAAATAATGGAAAAATTTTGGACTGAAAATAAAGTTGCGGCAAATCTTTTTTTTCTTTATTTTCATAGATTATATTTATATTTTATTTTTGGAGATTATGAATCTTGTTTGAAACCTATAATGGAATCAGAGAAATATGCTTCAAGTGCCTCAGGAACAGTTCATTTAAATGTTCATTTAATGTTTGTTACTCTTACATTTATGAAACTATATAGTTCAAAATCGGACAATGAAAAAAAGATTTTTATGAAAAAAATACAAGGTAATATTAAACTCTTTCAAAAACTTGCAAATTCATGTCCTGAAAATTATGCCCATAAATTATTTTTATTAGAAGCTGAATTAGCTCATATTAATGGTAATGATAAGACAGCAATGGAATACTATGATAAATCTATCGAATCAGCTAAAGAAAATGAATATGTAAATATGGAAGCAATAGCAAATGAATTAGCAGCACAATATTATCTATCTAAAAAGATGAATAAAATAGCACAAACTTATATGCAAGAAGCTAGGTATTGCTATATCAAATGGGGAGCAGTGGCTAAAGTTAAAGACTTAGAAGAAAAATATGGTTATATGTTTGAAAATGCTTTAGCACAAGTTCAAGATGCAGGAACTATGTCAAAAACAATTTCTACTTCATCAAGAACTACTAAAAAATCAACAACTGATACAAGCAGTGGTTCTTCATTCCTTGATATTGGTACAGTAATGAAAGCAAGCCATGCAATCTCAGGTGAAATTGAAATGGGTAAACTTTTAACAAAAATGTTAAAAATAGTAATTGAGAATGCTGGTGCAGAAAAAGGAATTCTAATTTTATCTAAAGGAGAAGAATTATTTATTGAAGGTGAAGCATATTCTAGCAAACAAGATGTAGAAGTACTAAAATCAATACCGCTCGATAAACAAGATAAAATTTCTGCTTCAATCGTAAGATATGCAATTAAAACTAAAGAAAACCTAGTATTAGGTGATGCTACAAAAGAAGGTGCTTTTGTAAATGATGTTTATGTTGCAAAAAGTAAACCTAAATCAGTAATGTGTAGTCCAATTGTAAGCCAAGGTAAAGTAATAGGTGCCATATATCTTGAGAATAATCTTTCTACAAACACATTCACACCTGCAAGGGTAGAGATATTAAAAGTATTGTCAACTCAAGCTGCTATATCTATCGAAAACTCAAGACTCATAGATGAAATGAAAGATACTGCAAGATTACAACAAGAAATGGCAATCGCTCAAAAAATCCAGACTTGTCTTGTTCCTCCAGCGCCTACTCATAATGAACTCGAAATTGATGCAGTTATGCGTCCTGCTGAAGAGGTTGGTGGAGACTACTATGATATGGTAACAGATAGACAAAATAATTTGTGGTTTGCTATTGGTGATGTGTCTGGTCATGGCGTTACACCGGGTCTTATAATGATGATGGCAGAAACAGCATTTAATGCAAATGTTAATGAAAGAGAAAATGTGACACCAAGGGATGTTATTGCTGCTGTAAACAAAGTACTTTGTGAAAATGTCCGCAAAAGACTTAAAGAAGCACATTTTATGACAATGAGTTTCTTAAAATATACAGGCAATGGTAAATTTACTTATGCTGGTGCACATCTTGATATTGTTGTTTGGAGAGCAAAAACTAAAAAATGCGAGTTATTTAAAACTGATGGTTTGTTTCTATCTATAAGACCAGATATTAGAGAAATAACAAAAGATTTTGATATAACACTCGAAAAAGATGATGTTATGGTACTTTATACAGATGGTATTATAGAGTCAAGAAAAACAGATGATAGAGCAGTATTGTGGGGAATGGAAAACCTTTGTGATGTAGTAGAAAAAAATGTTGCTAAAGGAGTTACTGCATTAAAAGATATTATTATAGAAGAGGCTCTTAACTTCTGTGGCAGAAAACCAGATGACGATATGACAATGATTGTTATAAAGAAGAAATAAATTATTAAAATGAAGAAGTTGTAAAACTTCTTCATTTTTTTTATGTTTGAATTCTTTTTAAATTTTTAATTTATTTTATATGTTAAATTCTAATTTACGGAAATATTTAATATTTTATTTAAAAGATAAAAATTTAATATTTTTTATATTATTTAAAAATTTATTGTTTTTATAAAAAAAATGTTATATTAATTAAATAACAATGATTAATAACTTAATTATTTATTTTTTTACAAAAAAGTCTTCATAATAGTTAAATTATAATTATTAATAGAGAATATAGGGGGAAAATATGTCATATTTTTATTTTTTTGAAAATGATAAAGAATGTAAATGGATGAAAAAGGAAATTGATGATTTGTATCCTTTGTTTTTACATGAGCCTGTTAGCATGGAAGATATAAAAGCAAATAAAATGAAACTTATTAATGAATTTGAAGGTAAAATAAAATTTTATATGATACTTCAGTGGGTTTGGGGCAAAACAAGAGGAGCTAATCTCGAATGGCTTGCTGAAATTGGAGTTAATTATGTAAAAACTGTTAATGACCTTCCTCCTAATAGTGGAATATATATTACAGGATATGATAGAGACCTTGTTGAATATGAAGAGTTAAAAAAGAGAGGAGTGCCAATAATAGATCATGCTTGCCCATGGGTATTAAGACTAAAAGATCAAATATTAAATGTTCCTGATACCAAGCAGATGGTTCTTATGATAGATGAAGACCATATGGTTTATAATTGTTATCAATCTATATTTCCTAAAGATATAATAATAATATCCCCAGAAAAATTTGAAGAAGAGATAGCATCTAAAAGAAATGGGAAACCTCTTTATTTTGCTATATATGCAGTATTTAGAAAAAAAGATGCAGAAAGAGTAGTTGATTTTATTAATAAAAATTATCCTCATCCAGACAACGATCTTGATATGAAAAGATTAATTAATACTTTATGTTGTTGGGTACATCAAGGTGTATTTGAGGAACTTGCAGATGTAGTAAAAAAGCATATTATAAAAACAATATGGCTTATATGTAGCAGTACGGGAGATAGGTCTACAATGTCTTTGATTAATGACATTAAAGAATTAAATTTAGAAATGGTTGTTATAAGAAATCAAGATGAAGTTCCTATTTCAGTTACTGAAGATTCAAGAATAGGTGTATTATTAGCTCCAATTCCTGTTTCTTCAAAGATAAAAGGAATAATAAGCTTGATTAAAGATAGATTTGCTAATAAAGGATGATTTATGGCTGATTTATTAAAAGATAAAATTGTAATTATTACAGGAGGCGGCTCTGGTATTGGTAAAGCTTCTTCAATTCTTTTTGCTAAAGAAGGTGCAAAAGTTGTTGTTGCAAATAGAAGAGTAGAAAAAGGGGAAGAGACTGTAAAAATAATAAAAGAAAATGGTGGAGATGCCTTATTTATCCAAACAGATGTATCTAAAAAGGAAGATATTGAAAACTTGATAAATAAAACAGTTAAACATTATGGTAGACTTGACATTGCTTTTAATTGTGGGGGTATAGATGGTGCAAAAAAACCAATAATCGATTTTGAAGAGCAAGAATGGGATGAAGTAATAGATGTGAATCTTAAAGGTACATTTTTACTTTTAAAATATGAAATAAAACAGATGCTAAAACAAAATACAGAAGGAGTAATCTTAAATATGGCATCTATAAATGGCATTATTGGCAGACCAAATAGATGTGCATATAATTCAAGTAGGAGCGGCGTAATTGGGCTTACAAAAACAGCATCTATTGAGTACATAAGGAAAGGGATAAGAATTAACGCTATAGCACCAGCGGCTGTAAAAACAGACTTATTTGATAAATATACAAATGAAGATATAGAACTTCAAAAAAAATATGCAGAAAGTCATCCAATAGGAAGAATATGTGAACCAGAAGAAGTCGCTGAAGCTGCTTTATGGCTATGTTCTGACAAATCATCTTTTGTTGTAGGGCATATTCTTGTAATTGATGGGGGAGTGACAATAGTATAATATGTTTATGATAAAAATAATTAAAAGTATAAATTCAAACTTCTGAGATTTTTAAAATCTAAATAAATCTGAATAAATTAATCTTTTTAAGGAGTATATTGATGAGTATTTTAGAAAAGTATAGAAATCCAAATCTATTAGAGGAATACAAAAAACATTTTGAGAAATTAAAAAAAATTAAAACATCTCCAGTGGAGACTATTACACAGTTTTATAATTTTATTATGCAGGCGGCAATGGCTACAAATGATGAGCAATTGCAAAATGCTATTAATGGAGCATCTGAACTAATGACAGATGATGTTCAAATTCATCATCAAGGTGTAGAACATCAAAAACATCCTTATTGGTATTTGTATTATGGAAAAAATGGTTGTAAAAGTTGGTTAAATTCTATATTTGCAGAATTTATTTTAGCTGGTTTTATACCTTCTTATATGGTTGTGGATGATAATAAAATATCTTATCATGTATTAGAAAAAGGATATTTAATAAATTTTAATAATCATTTGGTTGAATTTGAGAATTTACATACTTTTCATATAACATCTAATGGAAAAATAAGTAAGGTAGAATTAATACCAGATACTTATGTTGTAGTTAAAGCGGAAGACGACGAAAAAGTTACTTCTGTTTATCTCAATTCTGATTATAAAGTGAATAGTTATGAATTTAATAAAGATCATAATGTTCGATATGCTAAAAAAGCCATTAATGCTTTTTTAAAGGGAGATTTTGATAAGATTGAATCTATATTATCAGATGATGTTGAAGTTGTAGTACTTGGTCCAAAAAAAGATGAAGTTGATATTTCATTTGCTGGAAAATTTACAGGAAAAGATCAAGTTAAAAATTTCATTAAATCTTTTTCTGAAGAAATTCTTGATATAGATGAATATGATTATATGTCAGATTCAAATAAGTTAGATGTTTTGTTATTACTTGAGGGTGGAGCAACAAAAACAGATAGAGTTTTTTCTTGTGACGCTTTATTTGGATTTCAATTTAATGAACAAGGAAATATAGCAAGATTGTTTTGTAATATAGATACAGAGCAGGTTGCAATAGCATATATGATTTTTAAAAAGAAATTTTAAATTTTGTTGATTTATGTAATTCAATATATCATAGAGAATTTAATATATTTATTCTCTATGATAATTTGTTTTTTCATAGAAAAATAGTGTAGATTAATATTGAAATTTTATATAATTTTTTATAAATATTTCTTAAATAAAATATAATTCTATTTTGTTTAATTGGTGTATTATTAGTCTCTTTAATGAAGAATTACCTTGAGGGAAAAAAAATGAAAATTTCTGTAATTATTGGAAGTCCAAGAAAAGGATTTACTTATAAAATTTTACAATTATTTGAAAAAAAAATTAATTCTATTCAAGAATGTGAATTTAAATATATTTTTCTTAATCAATACGATCTTAAATATTGTATTGGCTGTGGAAAATGTATTGATGATGAAATGGCTTGTCCTCTAAAAGATGATTATGTAAAATTAAAAGATGAAATGATGAATTCTGATATAGTATTCTTTTGTTCTCCTGTATATGAAAATCATGAAACAGCATTAATAAAAAATTTTTTTGATAGATTTAGATGTTTTCTTTTTAGACCTATTTTTGCTAATAGAAATAAATATGCGGTTTTGTTGTCTGTCGCATCAAGAACAGGTTTGTTTGAAGTGTTAAGATTCTTGAATTTTGTTGTAAAAGGCTGGGGTTTTAATGTAGAAAATAAGATAGGAATACTTTCCACTGAATTTGAAAATGATAAATTAGAAAGTATTGAAAAATATTTAAAAGGCGATGTTGATAAAACTAAATTAAATGCTAATAAATATACATTAGATATAGTCAATAAAATAGAATATATATCAAGAAACATTGTCGATTCTTACAATAGGAAACAGCCTTATAGACCTAATTTTGATGATTTGGTTCTATTTAAGGACCTTAAGGAAAGAATAATTGCTGTCAAAAATAAATATACTAAAGCTTATTCTTTCTGGCAAGATAATGATTTGCTTAATCGATATTACTTTTCTAAAGTTAAATTAAATCCTATTTCAAAATTATTTTTGAAGTTATCTAAATTTAAATTTAGCAAAAATTAATTAAATGATTTTATTTTAGTTTTTAATTTAATAAAAATGGCTATCTTTTTAATTGTAATTAGATATAATAGCCATTTTTTTATGTTGAGTCTCTATTTTAATTTTAGTTAATTAATATGAGTCTTTATAGGCAATAGATGTAAGATAGTTGTCGTTATATATATAAATATTAGCAACTTTATAATCTTTGTTAAATTGAAAACAAATATTAAATGGAACATAAAAATCTTTTGATAATGTAGAAGATTTACCATTAAGAAATGAAAAAATATCGACCTTATTAGTATCTGCTATTATATTTTCCCCTTCAAAATTAATTACTTCTGGAGTTATTTTCTCAACAAATGATTTTGCTTGTTCTTTTCCTACATATTTATTTATATATGGAACAGAACCTTCAATACCAGTAACCGCAATTTCTATGTCATCACTTACATAATTTGTTATATCTCCTTTTCCTTTTTGGATTATTTTATATATTTCTTTTGCTATCTCCTTAGTTTTATTAATATCAAGATTTTCTTCAATTTTATAATCTATATGTTCGTATTTTGTTTGACAAGAAATTCCGTTAATATAAGCATCTATTACAGTGGATGTTTCAGAAATTACAGTAAAACTCTTTATTTTTTCATCTTCAATAACTAATGAATGAAAATTTTCGATTGCATATTTTGCTTTAGTTTTTAGTGTAATACTACCTTCAAGAACATGGGTATGTACTATATTATTTTCTACTATATAAAAAGGTCTTTCAAAAATAAAATCTGTAAGTGATGTTGTTTTAGCTATGGCAGTAACCCATGTAACAAAACCTTTCTGTCCATAAAATTTTCCATAAAAAGGTAAAAATCCCAAAGGACCATAATGAGTCCATATTGCATTTTCATGTACATATTCTTTAATTGTTTCTTCTAATGGATTATGAAAAAATGAATAATAAAATCCTTTTGCAATTTCTAATGGTGTTTTCTTATTTGATTCGTTAGATAAGCTCATTTTAAACTCCTAAAATATATAATGTTATGTAATATAGAAAATATTACTATTTCTAAATAAAGTAAAAAGTAATATTTTTTTAAGTATTTTTATATTAAAAGTAAAAATAATCATTTATTAAAATATTAAAAAATATAAAATATATGATCAAAAAGTTTAAACTTTTTGATCATATATAATTAGTTTGTTATATTATTGTGTAAAACCATAATATCCTTCATAAGTATCATTGTAGCTTTTGAATTCTTTTATTTTTCCATCTGCTGTAAAAGAGAAAGAATGAATAATTTCAAATTTCATTAATTTTCCAGTAGAATTACATATCCATTGTTCAATTAAATGAACATCAACTTTATTATCTTGTTTCACATAGTAGAAAAATTCTGGCATAGCAGCCATTGTACAAGTTCCAAGTAGATTATAAACAAATTGCATAAATCCATCTACTTCTGAATATGCATTTGCATATGAAATTATAGTAGGATCACCTTTCATTACCCATAACACATTTGTATCTAACATATTAATAACGCCTGGTAAATCACCTTCGGTAAAGAATTTTTGATACAAAGTTTTTGCCATTTCTTCTGAATCAAAATTCACATTTATTAATTGAAAATCATTAGTTCCTTTTATATCTGATATATATGTTTCTCCACCATTTTGATAAGCTTTATAAAAAGCGTATGTGTCATAATATAATTTTAGATATTTGATTAAGCCATTTTTATCTAATTGCCATTGGAAAATATATTCTAAATCAAATGATTTTCCTGTACTTAAAACTTTAGCAACGAGATTTAAGTGAGTATTAATATTATCGTTATCAATAATATTATATTGTAAATCAATATTTTTTATTTTTAAAGAAGATAAAAAATTGTCTAAGTATTGTTCTAATGCTTTCTTGCCATAGTAAGTCCCAGCAAAAGGAACTGTACCTTCTCTTCCTGTAACACTTAAAGTAAAATCTTTAGAAACTAAATTTGAGATTCTTCTTACTTTTTCTTTTTCTAAACTATAAAGAAATTTCTCAATGTTTTTTAATGACTTTTCTTTACAGTCAAATATTTTGTTGTCTTGTTTTGTAATAATGCTACTTAATAGAGAATTGTCTTCTGCTGCATTTTCATTTGTGCTTGATGTTTCATACATAGCACATGAACTAATAATAAATAAGAAAACAACGATTGTTGAAACAATAGAAAATAGTTTTGATTGCATAAATCTCTCCTTAATAATTTAAAAAAATTATCAAAAGATAGATGAGTATTTAATGCAAACTTTTAGTTAATATAACAGGAAACTTATTAATTTTAATATATCTCTTCTAAGATTTGAAAACTAAACGGTACAAAATTTTTACTCTTTTATACAAAAGAGTTTTATTAAAAATGTTCTTTAACAAAGAACTTTGGAACGCTCTAACTAACAGTTAGAATTAAATAAACTTTAAATTTATTTAAAGAAAAGAATCATTTAACCTTTTGGTTATTTTTTACCTCCTTTCATTATAGTTTAATAACATGTAAATTATATAAAAAATCTAATTTATATAAAAATTTCATATATTATAAATATATCATATATTATAAAAATTTCAAGTTATTTATTTAAAATTTTTTATTTTTATTTATTTTTATTTAATTAAACAATATTTTCGACGTTACTACAATAAGTATAAATAGTCCATTTTATATAAAAATTATATTAAATATAATGCATATTATAAAAAATACAACATATTTTTCAAAAATTTTTTATTTTTTTTAAATTATTTTCCCAAATTAAATCTATCCTTATATTAAGGACAAATTTCTATCCCTAATGAGTCTTTTTAAAAAAAATCATTACAAATCATAAAAAAAATTATGATTTAGAAAAATTTAATAGTATTGTGCGAAAACAAAACTTTTAGAAAAATAATTTGACTTTTTTAGACTGTTTTTTGAAAATGATATTAATTAACTTTTAAGAGATATAAAACTTTATTTTAGTAGATTTTTAAATTTCTAATTTAAAGAAACTTTTGATTGATAAATTGACTTTTCTAATTATGAGACTTTTTTTAGATACCATGATAGTATCTCTACTTTGATAGTATATAATATAGCACATTTTTAGAAGAAATCAAGTTATTTTCAAAAAAAATATTTTTTTTATAAAAAGTGCAAAATTTATTAATTTTACAAAAATAAAATAAAATGGTATCAAATAGAGAAATAGTGAGTTTATATTTATAGTTATTTAAGTTGAAAATCTTATATTTATTATATTTTATATGATATTTAATATAAAAATTGTAGTATTTTATTAAATAATAACTATTATCATTTAAAATATATATAAAGTATCTAATATATATTGATTATTAATATGAATAATTTATCCAAAAAACTATTAATATTGGATAGTTAATGTGTTTTTTATTACCAAACTATTAATTAATATTATTTAATCTTTGATAAAAAATGCTTTTTTTATAAAATTTCTATTTATCATTAAATAATTAACTATAATTTTACCGATAATATAACACGGATTAGTACGGATTGGGATGTTGATGGTCACAGATTATGTTGATTTTTATTGTTATTATGGAAACACGGGCTTTCTATCCCTTATTTTCATAATAATTTTTTTAATTAATAACAATCGATGTTAATTCGTGTCATAAGTTTTAATTTTGGGGAATACTAACAATGAGTGATTTAACTCCTGGAAGCGAAGAAGAATTTATAAGGAAATTGCAAGAACAACTTGCACAACAAAGCGGAAGTGACAAAACAGAAGAAGATGTTTCTTTTAATTTTGGAACATTAGATGGGCAAGAAGATTCTACAAAACCAATTGAAGAAACAACACAAATAGATAAAGTTGAGAAAAAAACAACTTCTAAACTCACGCTAACCTTAATATCTGTTTTGAAATTTTTTGTTGTACCTTTATTTATTGTACTTTTAATATTCTTTTTAAACTCTGCCGCAAACGAATTTATTGTTGGTTTAATTATATCTATTGTTGGTGCTATTATAATTGGAGCTTATATAAGAATTATGTTTTATATGAGCCTTCAAGAAAGTTATAAAAACTCTGAAGATATTTTAAATGAAGTTGCAAAAGGTAAACTTTCTTTTGATATTATGAATGACCAAGAATTAAAAAATAAACTCGGTAGACTTGCAGAACCAATTGATAAAGTTATTAAAGAAATGTCTGATATGGTAACAAAGATGGAATTATCAGTTTTGGATATTGTTGGCAACTCTGATGCTCTGGCTTATTTCGCAACATCTATGGCTAATAAAACTGATCAGCAGGAAGATTCTATTATAAAAATTGATAACTCGGCAAAACAGTTAAATGAATCTATGAAAAATGTAAAAAAGAATGTAGAATCTGCTTATAACATTGCAAAAGCGTCAATTCAAGAAGCAGATAATAGTTCTATTGAAATTCTTTCTTTAATAGAAGAGATGCACTCAATAAACGAGATGTCAGATAAGATTTTAAATACAATGAATTTTATTAGCGATATAGCAGACGAAACAAATCTTTTGGCTTTAAATGCGGCAATTCAAGCAGCTCATGCTGGTGAAGAAGGTAAGGGGTTTGGTGTTGTTGCCTCAGAAATTAGAAATCTTGCAGAATCAAGCTCAAAAGCAACAAAAAGTATATTCCAGATTGTAGAAAAAACAGTAGAATCAATCGTAAAAGGTGTAGAAACAAGCGAAAAAGCAAAAAAAGCATTGGGAAAAATAGTTTCTTCTATAAAATCAACAGAAGATTTGATGTCAGAAATTACAGATTCTATAAACACTCAATCAGATACAACACATAAACTAAAGGAAAGCGTAGAAAACATTCAAGAATTAACTAAAAACATCAATAGTGACACTCAAAATATGAAGTCTGCAATAGCAAATCTTTCTGGTCAGGCTCAAATATTGAGTAATTTAGTAAAAGGATTTGAAATCCATTCGTCCTCAATAAAGTCAGATGTTATTTTTGGGGTAGGGTAGTCATAGTTAATTTAACTGATAAAATTTCTTACAAAGGTATAAATTGCATGGATAAAATGCTTTTTAGGAGGTTTTACTTATTTTTAAGAATATGATGAGGATTAATTTATTTAATGTTTGAATATCATAGATTTATGATTAAATTTAATTTTTTGTTATTCAAATATTAATCTTAAACCCAATTGGTAAGCAGTGTGCGTCTTTTCCGTGACCGAGTTTGTTTGTTTTTGCAATTGGTAGTTTGTATTTTTTTGCAATTTCTAAAAAAAGTTCTTCTGTTGTAGGAATATCTTTTTTATTTTCTAATTCTGTGAATGTGCCAAGCAATATTCCGCTGATTTTCTCAAAAACTCCGATTTGTTCGAGTTGTGCTAAAAAAGAACCTATTCTATTGCTATTACCAGAAAGGCTTTCTAAAAATAAAATCTTTTTGCCTACATTTGGAAAATATTTAGTACCAGCAAGTTTTAAAAAACATCTGATGTTTCCACCAATGACAATCCCACTCATTGATTTGCCATAAATCCAGTTTAAATCATAAGTCAAAAAATTTGGATTTTCATTAAAGAATAATTTTTTAAATAAATCTTGTTGTTCACTAGCAAATTCTCCATAAAGATTGTGAAAATTGTAGTAAAATGATTTAACATGAGACTTTCTATATAAAAAGTTTATAATTACTGATAAATCGCTATATCCAAAGAAATATTTTTTATTTTGGGCTATTTTTTCAAAATCAAGATATGGTAGAATATAATTTGCACTGTCACCGCCAGATATATCAAAAATAGCCTTAATTTCTTTATCACAAAAGAGTTTCGTTAATTCTTCTGCTCTTTCCTCTCCAGTTCCAGAAAAATGCGAATTAACTCTAATTATTGTTTGGGATAATTTTGGTTTTAAATTAAAATTTTCCAAAATATTTATGATTTTGGAAAGAGTTTCTTTACTAACTCCATCAGAAGTACTAATTATACCAATTGTATCATATTCTTTTAAAATAGGAGTGTTTTTTATCAAAAAATTATTACTCATAGTACCTCGATAGTTTAATTTATATACTCTTTAAGTTTTACAAAAGAATATCCTTTATTTTTCAATCTTTCGACTATTTTTGGCAACGCATATTTTGTATTGTAACCTCTACCGTTTATGTGAAAAATTAAAACATCGGAAGGTTTTGATTTTGTAACAACAAAATTTTCGAGTTTTTCTGCTGTTACATTCTTATCGGGATCACCTGAAGCAAATGCCCAGTGTACTACTTTGTAACCTAAGGATTCTACAATGTCCAAAGTTTTTTTATCATAATTGCCAGCTGGAAATCTAAAAAAAATTGTTTTATAATCAATGATTGATTGTAAGAGTTTTTCGTTTTCTAAGACTTCGGTTTTTATTGTAGCGACATCAAGTTTTTGCATATTCATATAATGATTTAGAGAATGGTTTTCTATTTCTATAAAGTTTAGCTTAGAGATTTCTTTTAACCTCTCACTATTTCTTTTGGCAAATTTTCCACTAATAAAAAGTGTTGCATTAATTTTATTTTCTATTATATATTTTAGAATGTCTTCATCAAAATAAGAAGCTGTTTTTGTTTCACAGGCATCAAAAGTTAAGGCTAATAAATTTTTTTTAGTATTAAGTTTTGTTATAATTTCTGGAAAGAAACAAAAATTTATAAAAAATAATAAAGTTAGCACTATAAAAATTTTAATGTTTTTAAATATTATAAAATTCATTTATTTTAAACTCCAATATTAAATTAGAAAATATAATACAATATTTTTATTAAAAAGACAAAAAATTTCAATTTTATTAAAAAAATCTAATTTTTGTTTAACTACTTTGACAAATTATAGATTTTTTGTATATAATTAAAAAACATCTTTTCTTATACTCTAATTTTTACTATACAAATAACGAGTTTTTCTTAAAAAATATTTGTATTATTTTTGAAATTGATAATCTAATATTTTTTGAGAATATAGTAAAAATTATAGTAAAATTAGATTAAATAAGTTTAAATTTAAAAGAAGTAGGAGTTATAAATGAAAAAAACGGTTTTTTTAATTGTATTTTGCATACTATTTAGTGTTTTAACTGTATATTCTCAAAATACAAAATCTGATGTTGCAAGAACAAAAATATTCACCTGTGCAAATCAGGAGTCAATTGTAAAAGAAGAATGTGTTGTCGCTTCTGATATGGTTGAAGGAAAAGAAAATTATATTTTATGTATAAAGTCAGGAACTGAAGGAAAATATTCTTACCTAATAAATGGTAAAAAATATGCGGATGTAGTGCCCTTTTCTGCAAAACTAAGCCCAGACGGTAATCAATGGTCTTATATAAAAAAATTTAAGGAAGAATATCTTGTTGTAATTAATGGGAAGGAATATGGTCCTTATAAAGATGCTTTTAATAATCTTTTAAAATCTTCATCTGTTTCTTTTTCGGCAAATGGAAAATGGGGATTTTTTGCAAAAAAAACTGATGATAATTACATTATAATGATTGATGGCAAAGAGCAAGGAGTGTTTACTAATGTAACATCTTTTTCTTATTGTTATGATGGAAGTACTTGGGGGTATATTGCAGAAAAAGATGGTGTGTATTCGATTGTTATAAATGGTAAAAAAGCAGGAGGCACTTACACAAGAGGAAATTTTCTTGTTTTTAGTAGTGATGGTAAAAAATGGGCTGCTATTATAGAAGAAGGAACTCAAAGCGTAAATAAATATCTTATTTTAAATAATAACGAAAAATTTGGTCCTTATTATAAAATCTATCCTTATCCGTTATTTAATGGACAAAATTGGGCTTGTGGCATAAACGATAATGAGGTTATTTCTATTATTGTTAATGGCAAAAAATTTCTTCGCTATAAAGATCAAGTAGATAAACTAACTATTAGTCAAAATGGTGATAATTTTGCTTATTCTAAAGAAGAAGGTTCTAATAAAAAAATGTTTCTTAATGGGAAATCAATTGGTCTATGGGGTGATATATATTCTTTTTACTTTATTTTAGATGATAGTAATAACTGGGTTTATAATGCTATGAGAAGTCTTGATTTTGGTAAAGATATTGGAGCAAACTGCATTGTTACAAGTTCTGGAGAAGAAATAGATAGAACTGCTTTTCATCTTGTTGTTGCAAAATCAAGAAAAAATATTTATTGGCTATCATCTGATGATAATTCAGTAACATTCTTTCTAAACAAAAAAGAAATAAAATACGAAGAGTTGGAAGAATATTATTAAAAAAGGTGATATTTAATGACCCTTGTAAAGAAAGAATTAGCGATTGAGTTTAAAGATAATAATTTTAGTAATTTTATAGAAAAAAACGAGGTATTTATCGTGTTGCATAATAATACATGAAATAATTAAACTTATAGAATCTATTAACTAATAAATTTACATAAAGTTATAAATTAATTATAAAATTTTCCCCCTTTCAACAAAAAAGGGGGATTGTTAATTCTCTGAAAGTCCTAATTCGTGTCAATCTACTATGATCCGTGCCAATCCGTGTTATATTGAAGCAAAACAGACAAAAATATAGAAAAACAAATATATAAATTAAAACCAGCGTAATCCGTGTCAATATGCTACAATCCGTGCTAATCCGTGTTATGCCATGCCACACAATTTTTTTGCGATTTTCACAGCTTCTATACTATCTTTTGCGTAACCGTTTGCTTCTATTTCTTCTGCGTATTGTTCACTAATTACTGCTCCACCAATAAAAATTTTGGCACTAACATTTTTTGCTTTTGCAAGTTGGACTACTGTTTTCATTTCAACCATTGTTGTTGTCATAAGTGCAGAAAGTCCAATTAGACTTGCTTTTTGTTTTAATGCTTCTTCTATTATTGTTTCTGCAGGAACATCTTTACCAAGATCAATTACATCAAATCCATAATTTTTTAACATAAGCCCTACTATATTCTTACCTATATCATGAATGTCACCTTTTACAGTTGCAAGAATAACTTTTGCTTTTTGTGTCAGATCACCTTCTTTTTTAGTTAATAACGGCTCAAGTATGGCAAAACCAGACTTCATTGCCTCAGCAGATGCAATTAATTGTGGTAAAAAATAAACTTTTTTGTCGTACAAATCACCAACTTTATTTATAGCCTTAATTAATGAGTCATTTACAAGTACATTCGCCTCAATTTTTTGCTCTATCGCTTTTTTGATGTGTTCAACAATAGTTTCTTTATTTCCTTCGATTACACATTGATAAATTAATTCGTTGATAGAAAGAGTATCTTTAGGTTTTGTAATAGTTTCTTTTGCAATATTTGAAAATTTAGCAATATATTCTTTGCTACCTTTATCATTGCCAGTCAATACATCAGAAGACAATTTTGAATTCATTAAAATTTCTTCATTAGGGTTAGCAATAGCCATAGAAAGCCCATTGTACATTGCCATTGCAAGGAATGCAGCATTTACCAATTTTCTTTCTGGAAGCCCAAAAGAAACATTTGAAAGCCCAACTGTTGTATTAACTCCAAACTCATTACTACACCAGTTTATTAATTTTAAAGTCTCTTTTGCTGCATTTTGGTCAGCAGAGACAGTGAGCACTAGTCCATCGACAACAATATCATCTTTTGTAAATCCAAGTTTTTGAGCCTCAGTAAAGACTTTATTCACTTCTTTAATTCTTCCATCTGCTGTTTGAGGTATTTCATCATCATTTAAAGGAAGAAGTATAAACATTGCCCCATATTTTGCAGCAATTGGTAGCAATTTTTCGATTTTTTTCTTTTCATTACTTATTGAGTTAATCAACGCTCTACCAGGATACACTCTTAATGCAGCTTCAATTACATCAGGGTTTGAAGAATCTATTGCTAAAGGCAAATCACTTGCTGTTGAAAGTAATTTTACAGATTTTAACATCATTTCTTTTTCGTCAATGCCAGACATTCCCATATTAACATCAAGCATTTTTGCACCAGATTCTGCTTGTTCTGAAGCAAATCGTCTTACTTCGTCAAATTTACCTTCTTTTAGTTGTGCTTGTAGAGTTTTTTTGCCAGTTGGATTAATTCGTTCACCAATTACTACAAGTGGAATATTTCTTGTCAACAAAAGCCCTTTTCGGGAAGAACTTACAGCAGATAAACTTTCTACTTTTGGTAGAATAGGTTTTGCATTTTTTAGCTTTTCTGCTGAAACTTTAATATACTCAGGGCTTGTTCCGCAACAACCGCCAAATAAATTAACGCCAACTTCGGCAAATTGTGGTACAAAAGAACCAAATTCGTCTTTATCCATATCAAAAACAGTTTTTCCGTCGATAAGTTTTGGAAGCCCTGCATTTGGTTTTGCGAGTAATGGTATTTTTGCATAAGGTTTTAAGTTTTTAATAAGTTTTAACATTGCCTCAGGTCCCACTGAGCAGTTACAGCCAAAAGCCGAAGCCCCTAGGCTTTGTAATGTAATTAATGCTGCCAAAGAGTCAGTTCCTGTTAAAGTCAGTCCATCTTCTGCAAAAGTCATTGTACAAATAACAGGCAAGTCGCAAGATTCTTTAACAGCAATTAAAGCCGCTCTCATTTCTTGAATATCAAGCATTGTTTCAATTACAAATAAATCAACCCCGCCATCGAGTAACCCTTTTACCTGTTCTTTATAAACAGCAACAGCATCATTAAAACTAACATCCCCAAAAGGCTCAATAAATTTGCCAGTAGGAGCGAGATCTCCTGCAACAAGAGAGTCTTTTCCAACTGCATCTCTTGAAATTTCTGCAAGTTTTTTATTTAGCTGATAAACTTCGTCCTGAAGACCAAATTCTTCAAGTTTATATCTATTTGCACCAAAAGTACAACTATAAACTATATTCGTCCCAGCATCTTTATATGATTTTTGAACATCTATTAAAATAGAAGGATTTTCTGAAACCCATTTTTCTGGACACACACCTTTTGGCATACCTCGTTTTTGCAACTCTGTCCCAGTAGCACCATCAAGTACTAAAATTTTATTTTGTAGAATTTCATTAAATTGTTTTATTGTCATTTGTTCCACCTTATGTTTAGAGAATAAGCCTATTTTATCAAAATAATTTAAAATGTCTATTTTATTTTAAGAAATTATTTGAAAGTATGATGATTTTTTTAAATTTTAAAATTTCCATTGACAGAGTTTATTGCATTAAATTTTGGGTAATGATTACTTACTTTGAAGTGTGAGATTTAAAATCTTTTACTATACTGAGAATTGTCCAAATTGTCTCTATACCTTAAATGCAGTACTACTATAATTCGTTTTTAAGAAACAAATTGTGGGTAATATCAACTCTTATTAGATATTGACCATTTAAAAGCGTTTAAGTATATAATAAAGTATTATTTGGTGGATGTTGTAACCTTCTTATGATAAGTCTTTGTATCATCATCAACGATTTTTACAAACTCTAAGCCTGCTGGTGCTTCAAGACCATTTGTGTCAACAAAAGCCTCTTTATAATGTTCTTTTAGTTTAAAGAATATATTTAAAAAATCGTCCAATGAATATATTTCAATATACTTTATATAAAGTTTTTGGTCTTCAAGTTTTTGTGTGACAGATAGTGGGATAACATCAACTGAAGTTGGTGTGAAAATTTTTAGTACCGTTGGACGAAGCCCTGTGTACCACGAAGCCCCAAGAATAACAGGTATCAATCTTTTATATTTATTTAAACTAAAAACTACATAAAGCCCAGTCATTTCAGTAAGTTTTTTTAATACATTAAATTTTTCTCCAAGGATATATGGAGACCATTTTAGAGAATATTGAATGCAGTCTTTTTTTATTTTCTTGTCATACCCAGATATTTGTTCGCTTGTCATAAGATTTCCTATTGTTTACCTAATTCTTTTGATCTATTTGAAGCTGCTCTTATTGCCTCTATTATTGCACTTCTAAAGCCTTTTGACTCAAGTACTGATACTGCCTCAATTGTTGTTCCTGCAGGAGATGTCACTTGATGTCTTAGTTCTTCAATTGGTTTTTTGCCATCAACCATCATTGCAGAGCCAACGACAGTTTGGACTGCAAGTTTTTCTGCAAAACTTTTTGGAAGACCACAGAGGATTCCGCCTTGTATTAGACTTTCGATAAACATAAAAACATAAGCAGGTCCTGAGCCACTCAAAGCCGTAACTGCATCAAGATGTTTTTCTTCTATAAATTCGACAAGCCCTATTGACTCAAAAATATTTTTTACAACATCTATCTTATCTTTAGATACATTATGAGAAGCAGAAATTACGCTCATTCCCTGTCCAATTAAAGATGGCGTATTTGGCATAATCCTTATAATATTTGAATCTTTACCAAAAAAATCTTCCATTTTTTTTATAGAAACACCAGCCATTATAGAAACAATTGTCTGATTTTTAGTTAAAAATTGTGGAATAGCACTCATTGCTGCATCTAAGCCAAAATTATTAAAAATTTGAGGTTTTACAGCAAGAATAATCACATCAAACTCATTTATCGAGTTGTCAATTTTTGAATATTCTTTAACTCCAAAATTCTCTATCACAGAGTTTTTTGTTTGTAGATTAACTTCGTATATAAATATTTCGTCTTTTTTATATTGTCCTTTTTGTAGAATGCCATTTATGATAGCCTGTCCCATATTCCCTGCACCAATAAAAAGTAATTTACCCATATTTCCTCCTCTTAATTTAAAGGCAACCTAAACTTTCAAAATCTACATTTGCGAATGTCACTTTTGAAAGTTTATTTTTTCTGTAGTTTTTTTACACTAACCATAAGTCTTCTTAGAAATTTATCTTGATATAATTTGTAAGCTAAGTCTACTGAATTCATTACATCTCTTTCTGTACACATCCCATGTCCTACCAAAACTGTACCATTTACCCCAAGAAGTGGTGCACTCCCAAAAAATTTGGGTGTTATTTTTTCGTAGATTAATTTCTTTTTTTCTTTATAAAAACCGAATAGATTTAAGGTGTAAGATAAAAAGCTTTTGGATTCATTATTTTTTTGTTTTCCAAGAAAAACTTCTTTTAAGGTTGAAGAAAAAAGGTCTTTAAAAGCTTCTGCAAATTTTAATATAGAATTTCCAGTAAATCCATCACATACGACAACATCAACACTACCGTTTAAAATATTATAACCTTCAACATTACCTATAAAAGAAGGGATAGAACTTAAATAATAGAATGCTTTTTTTATGTTAGTATTTCCTTTGCCAAACTCAGCTCCCATGTTTAATAAACCAAGTGTTGGTTCTTCTTTTTCACAAAGAATTTTATAATATGAAAGTCCCATAATAGCATTATGAAATAATGTTTCAGCATTTGATTCGGGATTTGCTCCTACATCGAGAATAAGAGTTTCTCCACCACCAATTCTTGGAAAAAAAGTAGCAAGCGAGGGTTTTTTTATACCATGAATTGTCCCAAGAGTAAGAACGCTTGCTGCTACAGTAGCACCGGTATTACCCGGTGAAAAAAATACATCAATCGAGTTGTTTTTTAACATTCTCGTACCAATAAATACTGTAGCTTCTCTTTTTTTCTTTAAAGCAAGAATTGGGCTTTCGTCCATTAATATTGTTTCTTTGGCATCAACCAAAAAAATATTATTTAGAGACTCAATGTTTGCAAAAGTATTTCTAATTCTATCTGATTTTCCAATAAGAAATATTGTAACACTTGGATAAAGTTTAGAAGATTTTATTGCACCCTGAACAAGTTCTTCAAAGGGACGCTCGCCCGAATCAACATCAATGCCTATTCTCAAGCTTCTTGAACCTCAACAACAAGATTATTTTTATAATATCCGCAATGGATACAAACTTTATGAGGAGGAGTCAACCCACCACATTCTGGACATTTTGTCATAGAAGGAAGTGCCATTTTCATATTAATTCTTCTGTGCATTCTTTTTCTTGATTTGGATTTCCTATGTTTAGGTACCGCCATTTACATTCTCCTTGAATCAAAACTAAAATCATATATATTAAAAGCTTACGAATAATATACTTAAACGCTCTTTAAAAGTCAATTATTACAGAATTGGCATTATTTGTAATTTGACAGAATTTATAAACATAAAACGTTTAAGGTATATATTGACAATTTGGACAGTTGTCAATATAAAATAAATATCCAAACTTGTCAATATTTAGAGGTGAATAAACCTAAATTTTTTTTCATAAGTTTTCTTTTTGAAGAATATTTTTGAACTAAGACGTTTGAAGATTATTTCTGTATTCTTTTTTTATAATTTGGGCTGTCTCTTTTATTTCAGCAATGCTATTTTTTAGGTAATTATTTTTTTTAAAACTAAAAAATATTTTTATAAATTTTATGATATACCCAATCGTTTTTAAAAGAGCAATTATAATAATATCGTGTCAAGAATTACTTAAAACTACGAATAACACGAAGGAAATGGAAAAAAACAAGATAAATTTGATTAAAAACTCCAATAAGTTTTAAAAAAACATCTTTTTTATTGAAACATTATTTAATTCTTCGTGAACATTGTACCATTTGTATTAAAATTTATACTAAATATAATTTGATATTCACGTTATATAAATAGTATTTATGATAATAATTTTTATAAACAATAAAATTTAAAAAAAAATGAAATTTTATTTGAAATATTAATTTTTTTGTACTAATCTTAAAGTAAGTTAATAAAAAAACATTAGGAGGAAATAATGAATTTTTTTGAAAAATTTGGAAAAGGTGTAAAACAAGTTATTGGAGGTATGATACTTGGTATATTTTTGTTACCAGTAGGTGTTTTTATGCAAAAATGTGCAGTAGATCAGATGCAATACCACAAATACTTTGAAAAAGCAGTACAAGTAACAGGTGCAAATGATTCTAAAATTGCTGATTCTACAATAATCAAAACAGAAGGTAATTATACTTTATCCGATGGCTCTCCTTATACTGTTAAAGTAGCAGAAGGAGATACTTATGATGGCCAGTATATTAGTTATTCAGTATCAAAGTATATTCCAAAGAAAGAAGTAAGAGAAGTTGAAGATTCTAATGGAAATAAGAAAAAAGAAGTTACTTTTAAATGGGAAAAAGAAGGCGATCCAGTACAAATAGCACCTGATAATCTTACCGTTGGAGTAAATGATTTTAGTGTAAGATTTGGTGATTTTGCTCAAAAATATATCCCAACAGCAACAAAAGTTTTTAAATACGTGCCTGGTATGAGTAGAGAAACTACAAGAAGTAGTCTTGGTAATGAGATGGGTGTAAGTTTACTTGGTAAATTTAATAGTATGCCAGATAAACCAACAGATCAAGATATTTATGATGGTGTTTATTTAAAAGTTCTTGATGGCTATGTGTACAATCCAAATGATAATACAATGACTATATCTGGTATTGCAAATAAAGGCTCTAACTCATTGGCTCCTGTTATTGGAAAATGGGGTGCAAAAATGCTTGTTGTTTGTTATGGAGGACTTGCTGACACTTTTACACAATTAAAATCAAGTGCAAATACAGAAAGACTGATGAAATTTATCATAGGAAGTCTATGTTTTATGTTTGGTTTCGCAGGAATATTTGGACCAATCCTAAAAGTTTTGGATTTTATTCCAATTATTGGAGATTTGGCAATTGGACTCATTTATTTTGTTTTAGCAATAGTATCTTTGCTTTTATCAGTGTTATTTTATGTTTTCTTCCAATTTTATTGGTTATTACTTGCAATCGCAATAATAGTACCACTTGCTTTATTCTTTATAAACAAATCAAAACAAAAAGCAGCTTAATTAGAGTTAGTTGTTTAGTCTTAAATAAATTTCTGAAAACAAGGTTTAAAAACCTTGTTTTCAAATTAAAATCTAATTTATATTTTAAATAAATAAAATATTAACCCAAATTTCGATTTAATAAAATAAATCTTAGATAAAGCACGAAGGTCACGAAGAATGGAATAAAATCTTAACAAAAAAAAACACCTCTTGCAAGGTGTTTTTTAAATGAACAAATAATAATATTAGAGCATTTCTCTATCTTCTCTGATATAACAAAATCTCTTAATTGCTTCTTTTAGACTTTCTATATCAGCATCATCTATTTCTGTGATTTTAAAACCAGCATAATAAGAATCATCTCTATTTTCAAACCAAACACATTCACAAGCCCCATGAACAAATCCAATTTCCTGAAAATATATAAAGAATTCAAATTGTTTTGATATTTTGTTTATATCTTCGATATTAAAATCATCTCCAAGTTTTAATTGAAAGCCTGTTGCTGATATATCAACAAGATCGCAAAGATGCTTCTTTTTTGAATAATCTCTTAGCGATATATTATGGAAAAACATTGATCTTGCATGAAATCTTGGATATTTTTGATATTTTTCTTTATCTATTCTTAATTCTTTAAATACATCACCTTTAATAGTATTTCCAACGAAATTCATTACACTACATTCTTGATTTCTTTGAAAGATTGTAACATCAGAATCATAAAATGATATATAACCTCTTTTAAATTTTACAGATTTCATAGTTGCCATAAATTTAACAGGATAATTTAATTCTAAATATTTATTAAAATTTCCTTGAATGCCTTTAACAATAAAAGCAACTCCTTTTAAAGGAACATTATAAAACATATGGAATGCTGCAATTAGAAATTGTCTTGCTGCTTCTATAACCATCATAGCAGGGACATGTTCGTTTGGATGTTCAAAGAAGAAATCATGATTTAAATTTACATACATATTTCCATAAAAAATATTTTCTTTTTCAACTTCTGGAACTCTCTCTAAAATTTCGGAAATTCTAGTTTTATCACTATCTGTAATATGCCAATCAGTAAGTCCTAATATTGTTAGTATTTTTAATTCTTCTTCATCTGTAATGTCATCATTCAACATAAACTTTTTTTGATCTTTGTCTCTTGAATAATATCTTAACAATAATCTACTTTCCTTTGGCTTAAGTTGGGCTATTTTTACAAACTCGATACCAAATTTTATATCTATTTCATGAGGGAGAGTGTGTAACACATAATATTCATTGTTATCATGTTGGTCTTGTTTTATCCATAATAATTCTCTGTCTTTAGAATAATATTTTTTTATAAATTCTTGCTCTACTTTAGTTAGTTTTGATAATACAATATCTTCGAATAATTTTACTTCTATTTTTCTTGGTAATAATCTTCTTAAATTGTAAACTAAAACATTTTCCTCTTTGTGCTTATGAACCAATTTTTTATCAACCATTAATGGTGGTTTTTGCTGCTTTTCCATATCAATTTCTCCTTAAATTAAAAGTTAATTGTCTTCCTAAATTTTTATAAGAAATATATAAATAATTAATTTTTAAATTTTATGTTTCGCTAACAATTTAAGTTATTGCTAACATTAGGATAATTTTAATGCTTATAATTAAATTATAAAAACAATCATTTTTTATAATTCTAATACATTGACCAGAAAAAATCAATATGAAAAAAAAATATTTAATTTATTTGAAAAAAATAGATTTTAAAAGATGTTATTATATTAGTTTCTTTAAGTAGTTTTATTTCTTTGAAATATCAATTTTATTATTGATGGTAGATTCGTCTTGGATAACAAAGTTGTTAAATTTATCTTCTGAATATATTTGAAATTGGGTAGAATTTATATAACTATAAGATGCTCCAATAGGAAATGGTTTACCGTCAGTACCAAGTTTACCAAGCAAATATCCATAAGGTAAGCCAGAAAAATCTCTTTCCTTAGATATGTCAAGTTCGTCAACATTAATGCCTTCCGGTCCAAAATATATAAAATAATCACTATTAGAAACCTTGAGACCATAAGAACCAGCAAATATCTTAACTAAATATTTATTATTAAAGTAACTCGATATATTTTCATTCTCTTGATTTATAGAATTTTCAAAAAATATAAATTCGTCCTTTCTAGCATCTTCGTTATATCCCCACACTAAAAAACTCACATAAATATTGCCAGTATACCATTTTATATTGTCATTTTTATAAATAGAAAATATTGTGTTTGAATCAATATCGTTTAAAACAATAGGCAATAAAGATACTTTTTTTTCTTTTGTTTCTTGAAAATCATAAAAAAGAGTGTCTTTTTCATTAGAAAAATTAGTAATCGATTTTATAGTTTTAACATCATTTTCTCCATCTAATATATGAGTACCTGCGATTATATTAAAAGATAAAAATGGATTTATTTTTATGCCAGTATTGTACCAATCAGAAGATAAATCAGATGCTTTAATTTCTATTATATCCTCAAATTTATTTTTGCTTTTACTGTTACTATAACTTATAAAAAAACTTCCTTTAGAAGACATTTCTGATTTTATTTTTGGAATATTTAGTTTAAGATTAAGTTCTGGAGGCTCAGGGTTACCAACTTTTACAATGACAGAACGAACTTTAGTTTCATTTATATTTGAACCATAAAGACTAATTTTATAATAACCAGGTTTGTAAACAGAAAGCAAAGAGGTTAATGAATTTTTAGAAACATCAAGAAAGTAATAATCTTCTTTAAAATGACTATAAAGAATATCAGTACTTATATCTTTTTTTGAGTCAGCATTATTTATATCCATTTCTATATATTCTATGCCCCATTTGTATTGAATATCTGTTTGTTTTAGATTTTCTTCACTTACTATGCCTTCAAGGTCTAAATTAATTTGAAATTCACTTTCTTTAGGTGTTTTATTTTCTGATTTTTTGATAGATATATTTGTTATAGAAATAGGAATTTCTTTGTCTTTCTGATCGGTAGAACAACTCAACAAAAGAAGGAGTATAAAAATGTAAGAAGTAAATTTAAACATTGTAGAATACATATTTATCACCAGTTTTAATATACCACAAATAAATAAAAATGTCAATTTTTTAGGAAAAATATTAAAAAAAATTATTAATTTAATTTAATGTTTAATTTGAATATATTTTAGTCTAAATGTGTTAGTTTTTAAGGTAAAACAGGATTGAATTTAAAATATATTATTACTTATGCTGAGTCGATTTTGGATTATATTAGCGAAGAAAATAATAATATTGCAATTTTGGTTGGTTTATAAATAGGAAAAAATGGAGTTACTCATTGTTTCCTATTTATGAAAACTGAGACAATATCTTGTTTCAGTTATAGGGTCGTAACACACTTTGTTATAATGAAATAGGCGTTTTATCCTCCAAATATTTAACTGCCAACTCAAACGCATTGTACCCAGAAGTCATTGCGTTGTAGATACTTCCACCAGGTTTTGTCCAGTGTCCTGCTAAAAATAGATTTTTAATTCCAGTTGTATTGTCCATTTTTGCACCTTTATATGGGTCTTTGGTATTCTCAAAACCATACATGGCACCTTTATCGTTTAAAGTGTATCTATAAAATGTCTTAGGCGTACCTGATTCAACAACAACAATTTCTTTTATATAATCACCTAATATTTTTCTTACTTTTTGTAAAGCCTTTTCTGTGAGTTCTTTTTTTATTTCTTTCCAATCTGCGTTTCTATCATAAGAAATAAGAGAGTAAATATTGAATGTCCTAACGTCTGGTTTTTGAATATAAGGAATTTCAGTAATAATAAAATTTTTAAAACATTCAGTTTCTTTTGAAATACAACCTTCAAAAATTTTATCATTATCGTCTTCTTCAAGATAAAAAATTTGATTTGCTTCTTTAAATGGTGATGTGACATCTTTATTTATTTTTGCTGCAATATATAAAGCATAAGTGGATAGCGATGGTTCTAATTTTTCGATTCTTCTTTTTACTATGCTTGATAATGAGTCTTGATTAGAAATCATTTTTTGTAGAGTTTGTTTTGCAGAAGCGTTAGAAATTATTACTTTTCCAGAATACTTTCTACCATCAGCAAGTTTTACAGATGTCGCAACTCCATTCTCTACAACTATTTGAGAAACTAATGAAGAGTAAAGGAGTTCACCACCATTTTGTTTTATATAATCTGCTAAAATTAAAGCAAGTTTATCGCTTCCACCTTCTATATAATGGCTACTTTCAATAATATGTACAGAAAGCATAAGAACTGCATACAAAGAGCTAGCTTTTGACTCGGGCAAAGCACAAAAAAGCCACAAAGAGTAGAGAGCTTTTCTTAATTTTTCGTTATTAACAAAACTGTCTATAAATTCTTTATAAGATTTTTTGCCCCACTTCTGGATTATTCCAAAAAGAGCCTTATCATCGAGTTTTTTGCCAAATTTGTCAGTTTCAAGAATATCATAAAGATAAACCATTTCTTCTAACATAGATTTAATGTTATTTTTTTCTTCTGGAAAAAGTTTTGAAAAATATGACAAGAAATTATCATAACCAACAGGTAAAACAAACTCATCTGAAGGAGTCATTAGTTTATAGATTGAATTGTATTCTATAAAATTTAACCTGTCTTGTAAACCAAGTTTTTTTAGCAAATATTTTACATAACCATTTTCGCCACATCCTGCGATTGAGTACACAGCAGAATCAAAAAAGAATCCTTTTCGTTTAAAGCCATGTAAATATCCGCCAGGTATAGAATGATTTTCTAAAACTAAAACTTTGTATCCTCTTTGTGAAGCAAATGCAGCAGTTGTTAGTCCACCAGCACCTGATCCTATAATAATGATGTCAAATAATTCGTTCATTTTTTTCCTTTGAAAAATATTTTTTGAAATTTAATATACTGAAAATTTTTTATTTTGTCAAAAATTAATAAACTTAATTTTGATTTAATAAATTAAAAAAATATTTTTTTTCTTTCAATTTTTTGACAAATATAAAATTTTACACTATTATTTAAGGGAAGGAAAAAATATGGAAAATATATCTTCTTTAGTAGATGTATCTTGTGGTTCAATAATTGGTTATGACCATATTCTTATGAATAAGGTAAATCAAGACTCTTATTCTTTATTAAGAAATGAAAATGTTATAATTGCCGTTGTCTCGGATGGTTGTGGGAGTAGTCCTTTTTCTGAGGTTGGCTCAAAGATAGGGAGTAAAATTGCTACAAAGACGATCTATGATTTTTATAAAGAATATGAAGGTGTGATAGATGATTCATTTTTGATAAATATTAAAAATGAAATTCTTCAAAAATTAAGTGCTGTGATTAATTCTATGGGACATTTGTATTCTGAAATAATTAGAGATTATTTTTTGTTTACTATTTGTGTTGCAATAATTAACAAAAATGAAGTTATTTATTTTTCTTTTGGAGACGGGGTTTTTATTTTAAATGATTTTGTAACTTCTCTCAAATTTGAAAATAATGCACCTCCTTACATAACATACAATTTTTTTGATACAGATAAACTTGGACTTTCTGAAGAATACCTCAAATTCAATATAGTAAAAAGAATACCTTTTAGTGAGTTTGAATATGGACTTATAGGAAGTGATGGAGTTGAAGATATTTTTGAGGCTGAAAACTTGTTGTATCCCGGTACAGACCATAAAATAGAACCAATAAATGATTTTTTTAAAAATGATTTATTATTTAAAAATCCAGATGCTTTAAGAAGAAAATTATATAAAATGAGTAATGAAGTGCTTCAAATCGACTGGGATACCAGAAAAATAAATAAATCGGCTGGTCTTCTAAGAGACGATACCACAATGATACTTTTTAGGAAGAAAAAATGACAGTTATTCTTAATGGAAAGCAATTGAGGCTTAAAGAAAGTAAAATTATAGGCAAAGGTGGCGAAGCTATTGTTTATGATATTGGTAATGATATTGCTGTAAAAATTTTTAAAACGCCAGATGATATTGACTATCAAGGGCTTCCAGACGAACAAATAGGTGCAAAAAATAGAATTGAAGAGCATCAAAAAAAGCTTCCTTCTTTCCCAAAAGGGTTACCATTAGAGGTAATTTCACCAAATGAGTTGGTTTTTAATAAAGAAGATAAGATTATTGGTTATACAATGCCTTTTTTGAGAGGAAGCGAAGTTTTATATAAGTATAGTGATAAAAATTTTAGAAGTACAATTCAAAATGATGATATAGTAGAAATTTTTAAGAATCTTTTTGTTATTGTAAAAGAACTTCATACAAAAGGTGTTGTTATTGGGGACTTTAATGATTTAAATATTCTTGTAAAAGATAAAAAATGTTTTTTAATTGATGCCGATAGTTTTCAATTTTTAAATTTTTTGTGCAAAGTTTTTACAATTAAATTTGTTGATCCGATTTTATGTGATAATAAACTGACTTCTCCATTATTGATAAAGCCTCATACAAAAGATTCTGATTGGTATGCCTTTTCTATCTTACTTATGCAGACTTTGCTTTTTGTTGGACCTTATGGCGGGGTTTATAAACCAAAAGACAAAACAAAACTTATTCCACAAGACGCAAGACCTTTGCATAGGATTAGTGTTTTTAACGATGAGGTTATTTATCCAAAGCCTGCCACTCACTACAAAATTTTACCAGATGACCTAATGCACTTTTTTTTAGAAACCTATCACAAAGATAAACGAGGAGTTTTTCCTATAAGTGTTTTGGAGAATCTAAGGTTTACTAAATGCACAACTTGTGGGTTTGTTCATTGTAGAAATAGTTGCCCGGAGTGTAAGGCTGTTTCTCCAAAAATTGTTAAAGAAACTATTACAATTAGAGGAAATGTTAAAGCGACTCGAATATTTGCATCTGATGGGGTTATTCTTTATGCTACAACTCAAAATGGCGAATTAAAATACATTTATTACGAAAATGAGACATTAAAAAGGGAAGATGGAACAGTTGTTTTTAAGGGAAAACTAAACCCTTCAAATAAATATAGAATCTTTGGTGACACAACTTATATTGGTAGTAATTATTTGGTTACTGGATATAAAAATGGTGTTCCTGAAATTAAGCTTGCAGTTGATCAGATAGAAAATTACACTCTATTTGATGTGAATGATAAAACTTTATTTAGAAGTTATAATGGACAATTATTAAAGGAAGAAAAACTTGGTTCTGAGTTTGTTGGTGAAGTTTTGCAAGATCAAAGTTTTTTTTGGGTTGGTGTTAAATTTGGTTTTGGTTTTTATCGTGCTGGGTCTATGTCAGTCTATTTTGTGTTTGATGCTAATTTTAGAGGAATAAATGATACTGTAAAACTTGCACCAATTAAAGGAAAATTGTTAAATTCTACCTGTTATTTTACAGATAATTTGTGCTGGTTTATTGTAATTTTTGTAGAAAGTGGTAGAATTTATAAAAAATGCTCTGTCATTGATAGCAAAGGGAGTCTAATCGCCGAATTTATTACTGATGATGAAAATATTGATTGGCTTTACAATATTAGAGGTAAATTTGCTTCTGGCAATATGTTATTTTGTCCAACAGATAATGGGATAGTAAGACTTGAAGTTGCAAATGGAACTATAACAAAGACTCGTGAGTTTCCTGATACAGAAAGTTTTGTAAACTCTTATTCTAACCTATTTGCTGGAAAAGGTGGAATATATTCTGTGAATAATAACGAAATTTATTTATTACAGATGTAAATTTTGATTAATATATCTCACAGAGGCACGAAGTACACGGAGGAAATACTGATAAAATTTTTGTCATTGCGAGGAGTATTCGACGAAGCAATCTATGATATATAAATAATCTAGTATAATTCAAAGATTGCTTCGACAGTAGTCTCGCAATGACAACCCTTACACTATTGAACTAATAAAAATTTTAGAATAAAGGACTTTAGTATGAAAAAATTTATTTTTATTTTGTTTTTACCTATTCTTTTTAATGTTTATGCTGAGGATAGCAGAAAGGCTTTGGGGTTAAACAAAACTCCAGAAATTCTATACAAAAGTAATAAAACAAAGTTATCAAAAGAAAAAGAAGGCGAAGTTTTACCAGAAAGTGTTGATCTTTCAAAAAATTTTCCAGTTCCTGGTATGCAAGGTATGCAAAGTAGTTGTACTGCTTGGGCTTCTGCTTATGCTCTAAAAACATTCCACGAAAAAGTTGAAAGAAATTGGGGTTTCTCAAATAAAACAACTTTTTCACCAGCCTTTGTTTATAATCAGATAAATGGAGGAAATGATCAAGGGGCTTA